>ENA-ORTW01000122-ORTW01000122.1-human-gut-metagenome-genome-assembly--contig:-NODE-122-length-117877-cov-17.898584_pt1 | contig 117877 bp, 98 predicted proteins | sample MGYA00242072_ERZ509193 | MGnify/ENA primary metagenome ERZ509193 (study PRJEB26280, sample SAMEA2338813) | human gut metagenome | biome: human gut; feature: human-associated habitat; material... | reverse complement strand
AAAAGTGCTGCAAATGCAAGGGAAATCGCATAGTTCGCATAAATGAAGAATTGACAGCATTTCACAAAGAAGTTTTGGACAATCTTAATTGTATTCATGGAGCGCTTCTCAGAATGAACAGAAGCATTCAATCTGAAGGTGCAAATGGTATCATCAAGTGGAATCGGTCATACACAAGAGCCAGAAGACGTGGCTTAAATGCCATGAATTTAGAAATTGCGATGATTTGCTGTGGTTTTAATCTGCATAAATTTCACTTGAAGAAGATCGCAATCAGAAAAGCAGCCTGAAAAAGATATTTTTCAACATTTTAATAATCGGCAAAAAGCGCTGTATTTCTGCCGCTGTGTTTGCTATACCCTTTTTTCAAGATTAGATAGTTCTTTTTTGCTGTGTGATATATTAAAACCCGTGGGCTTCCATATCGAGGAAATCCACGGGCTTTGTTGCGCTTTTTTTACAGCGCCTTTTCAAAATATACAGCTAAAACCTACTTTATCCCCTTTACCTTATACCCTGCGTCCGTCACCGCCTTAGAAAGCACCTCGTCAGCCACGTCCTTGTCAAGTGTGATGTAAGCGCACTTGTCCTCAAGGGAAACATCTGCTGTAACGCCGTCTATCGCATTAAGCACCTTCGTTACTGTGCCTGTGCAGTGTGAACACATCATGCCGTCGATCTTCATTACCTTTTTCATTTTTCCGTCCTCCGTTTTAGTATTTATTTCAGCCTTTGCGGCTTTGTTTTCTCTGCCACTTTTAAAAAGATTGAGCCTTAACGCATTGGTCACAACGCAAACTGAGCTTAAACTCATTGCCGCTGCACCGAACATAGGATTGAGCTTCCAGCCAAGCAAGCCGTAGAATACTCCTGCCGCCAGCGGAATACCAAGCGAGTTGTAAATAAGCGCCCAGAAAAGGTTTTCCTTGATGTTCTTCATAACGCTCCTGCTGAGCTTGACAGCCGTAACAGCATCATTCAGATCGCTTTTCATTAGCACGATATCAGCCGACTCGATAGCAATATCCTGTCCTGCACCGATAGCTATTCCAACATCTGCCGTTGTAAGGGCAGGTGCGTCATTTATTCCGTCGCCTATCATGGCTACCTTTTTGCCCTGCTCCTGCAATTCTTTGATTATCGTAGCCTTGTCCTCAGGCATAAGCTGTGATCTTACCTGTGAAATGCCAAGCTTTTTCTGTATTGCTCTAGCCGTTTTCTCGTTGTCCCCTGTGAGCATTACAGTTTCAATGCCTGCCTTTTTGAAGCCCTCTATAGCCTCTGCACTTGTCTCTTTTATCTTGTCTGCAATGAACAGAATGCCTGCAAGCTTGTTGTCGATCGCTACATAAAGTGGTATCTCACCATTGTCAGCGTGAGCATGAGCCGTCTCCTCAACCATCGATATGTCAACTCCACTGTTATCCATAAGCCGCTTGTTACCGATAAGAACGTTTCTGCCCTCAACAACAGCCGATATACCACCGCCTGCTGTTTCTGTGTAGCTTTCAGCAGGGGAGAGTTCAATGCCATTTGTCTTGCAGTGGCCTGTAACAGCCTTTGCAAGCGGGTGTGATGAACCGCTTTCTGCCGAGCCACAAAGCTTTTTAAGCTCTGAAACATCAAAATCACCAAACGCTTGCGCTGAAATAAGCTCAGGCTTGCCTTCTGTGCAAGTTCCTGTTTTGTCAAGAACAACAGTGTCAATGCTGTGAGCAGTTTCAAGGCTTTCAGCGGATTTTATTAGGATACCGAACTGTGCCGCCTTACCCGTTCCTACCATTATTGCAGTGGGCGTTGCAAGTCCCAATGAGCATGGGCAGGATATAACAAGCACTGATATTGCCATGTTAAGAGCAAATGCGAAGCTATAGCCAAGCAGCAGCCATACTACTAGTGAAATAAGAGCAATCGTTATAACTATAGGCACGAACACAGCGCTTATCTTGTCTGCAAGCCTTGCTACAGGCGCTTTTGAAGCGGAAGCGTCCTCAACGAGTGCGATTATCTGTGAAAGTGTTGAGTCTTTAGCTTGCTTCTCACACCTTACCTTAGCAAAACCGCCAGCCGATACGCTTGCACTCATAACTCTGTCACCCACTGCCTTGTCTACAGGTATGCTCTCGCCTGTGAGTGCAGATTGGTCAACAGTGCAGTTTCCATCAATAAGAACTCCGTCACATGGCACAGACCAGCCAGCTTTGAGCAGGAATACATCTCCCACCATTACGTTTTCCGCAGGAACTTCCACTTCCTCGCTGTCACGGATAACAACTGCCGTCTTAGGCGCAAGGCTCACAAGCTTGTTTACCGCATTAGCCGTCTTGTCTTTTGAGCGAGCCTCAAGATATTTTCCCACAGTGATAAGTGTGAGTATCATGCCGCATGACTCATAATATAGATTCATCATATACTCATGTGCCGAGCCAAGGTCGCCCCTGCCCATAAAGTAAGCCATTCTGTAAGTGCCGTAAACACTGTATATGAATGAAGCCGCCGCACCAAGAGCTATAAGGCTGTCCATGTTAGGGGAGCGGTGGATAAGATTTTTGAAGCCGTTTGAAAAATAGTGAAAGTTTATTGCAATGATAGGCACTGTGAGCAAAAGCTGAGTGAGTGCGTATATCATCATGTTTTTGTGCCCTGCAAAAATAGGGGGGATAGGTATGTTCGCCATGTGTCCCATGCAAATATAGAACAGCGGTATCAAAAATCCCACCGACCACCATAGGCGTTTCTTCATCTTTTTACTTTCGTCCTGAGCCGCCGCAACAGGTGATGCAGTTTTGTTTTCTTTGTCGCCTATCTCGCTTGCTCCATATCCTGCACTTTCAACAGCATTTATGACCGCCTGAGCGTTAGTTACGTCCTCGTCAAGATCCACCGTCATTTTGTTTGCAAGCAAGTTCACGTTTACGTCCATTACGCCCTCCACCTTGCTTACAGCCTTTTCCACATGAGCCTGACACGCAGCACAACTCATGCCAGTTACATTGAATTTTAACTTTTTCATAGATATTTGCCTTTCTATTTAAGCTTTTTCATAAGCTCTAATACTTCATCGACAACTTCAGTGTTGCCGCTTTGTATCTCCTCTGTCATACAGGTCTTCATATGTTCCTGCAAAATAAGATAGCCGAAGCTTTGCATTGCACTTTCAACCGCTGCAACCTGAATGAGTATATCTCCGCAGTAGCGGTTATCGTCAAGCATTTTGATAATGCCGTTTATTTGTCCCGAAACTCTGCTTAGCCTATTCTTTAGCTGTTTTATTTCCTTATCATCACGGGGAGTGTGCTTGTGCCTGCAAGTATCACAGCAGCCGCATGACAGTTCTTTATCATTTCTGTTATCCATGTTTTTTTGCCTCCTTACTATATCAAATACCCTTATGGGGTATCTTTTGCTGCATATATATTATATACCCCTTATGGGTATTTGTCAACTATTTTTTTATATTTTTTTTGCACGAAGCAAAAAAATATCCGCCCTCCCAAAAGGAAAGCGGATATCAATTATTCAGTTAGTAGCCGTAATACCCAGTGTCATAGCTGTAGTTGTAAGCATTTTCTTCCTGATACTGCTTGATAGCTTCGTCAATGTTTTTACAACTGCCGTAAACTATATATTGAATGAACGCAGAGTTTGCGGCAAAGTCCGGATTAAGCACGTCCATGCTATAGATGACTTCGTTTGTGAAATAGCCGTCAGCAGGTATTCTAAGCTGCTGGATATCATATTTCATATAGTCAAAAGCATTGAGGAGCAGATTTGCGATCTCACCATCAGTAAGGTCTGTGTTTATCTCAGGAAGGACTTTGTTCAGAAGCTTGTCAAGCTGAACAAGATTGAGCTTCTTGGATTCGGTTATGATCTCTGAGATAACACGTCTTTGACGTTCGGTACGCTCATAGTCGGAATTTCCTACATATCTAAGCCTTGCAAACGCAAGTGCCTGATTTCCGTTAAGATGAAGCTTTACCTTATCCTCATCACTCTTGCCCGCAAATATGTCGTCGCTTATATAGTCAGTGCCTTTCTTATTTTTAAGGTATTTGTTCTGTTCGGCCATCGGCTTCTTCATGCCCTCGGCTTCAGCCTTTGACACTTCCATGTCGATACCACCTACAGTCTCAACTATATCTATAAACGAGTAGAAATTCACTCTTGCGTATCTGTCTATCTGGATACCGAAATAATCCTCAATACACTGTTCAAGATACTCACAGCCACCGTGCCAGTAAGCGCTGTTGAGCCTGTTGCCCTCGTCAAACTGCGCCATGTAAATGTACATATCACGCATAAGGGAGGTCATTGTAATAGTCTTGTTCTTGGTGTTTATGGAAATTATCATCATAACATCAGTATTTCCACGGCTCTCCTCTTCTGTATCACGGATATCCTCGCCAATGAGCAGAATGTTCGTTACGTCCTCGCTGGATATCTTGGAGGACTGCTTTTGTAGCTGAGCCTTAAGCTCGTCCTCTTTTTCCTTTGCGTCAAATGTATCCGCCTCACTTGTAAGCTCGCTGGAATTTATAGGCGCTCTGCCTGAATTTATCTTAGTATCTTTAGTTCTGTCAAGCATTCCTGTGTAGTGGAAAAACAAACCTACGATAATGGCAATTATAATAATGAATACTACAAATATTATTCCAAGAGCAATACCCGTCTTTTTCTTCTTGCTCCAGCCTTTTTTCTTTTTTGGTGTCTTATCCTGCTTTGGATCAGACTCATGTATCGGATCAGCTTTCTGCTGTTCCTTTGAGGGGATAGGTATGACCCCCGTAGGTCCGTTTGAGTTTGAAGCATCAAGTATCTTTCTATTTTCTATTGCATTGGATATTAGCGACTGTAAATCCTTATCTCCCTGAGTGTTGGAGGTGTTCTTGTTGTCGTTGTCCATAAAATAAACCTCGTTTCCGATTAAAGTCAGCAAGCCGGAAGTCTATAGCTCGTTTAAGCATAATACAATAATAGTATATACTATTTTACCTCAAATTACAACATAAATTTCGTACGAATTTGACTTTAAAATTACCTCTATTTTTATAAAATCAAATAAAACCGCTTTAATTTACAACAATTTTACAAGAGATTATTGAAGCTATTTGATAATTTATAAAAAATTCAGAGAAAAATAGAAAAAACACTTGCCTTTTGTATAAAAATTTGTTATGATATTAGTAAGAGCGAAAAGGTGAGTTGTGTCCACATGATCTCACCTGATTTTTTTGTGTTTTATTTTTGATATATGGAGGAGAAATGATATGCCTACAAAATATGTCTTTGTAACAGGCGGTGTAGTATCAGGTCTTGGAAAGGGCATAACCGCTGCGTCACTGGGAAGATTGTTAAAAGCAAGGGGCTACAGCGTTACCATTCAGAAATTTGACCCGTATATAAATGTCGATCCAGGCACAATGTCACCTTATCAGCATGGTGAGGTTTTCGTAACTGACGATGGTGCGGAAACTGACCTTGATCTTGGTCACTATGAGAGATTTATCGACGAAAATCTTTCTATCAATTCAAATGTTACCACAGGTAAGATATACTGGACAGTTCTTAATAAGGAGAGAAGAGGAGATTATCTTGGCGGCACAGTTCAGGTCGTTCCTCATATCACCAACGAGATAAAGGATCGTCTTTACAGAGTAGGCAAATCAACTGACACAGATATAGTTATCACAGAGATCGGCGGAACAGTAGGCGATATCGAGTCCACACCATTCCTCGAGGCTATCAGACAGGCTTCTATCGAGCTTGGAAGAGAAAATTCTGTATTTATACATGTGTGCCTGCTGCCTTATATCTCAGGCTCAAAGGAGCTTAAATCAAAGCCTACACAGCATTCCGTAAAGGAACTGCTTTCTATCGGTATCCAGCCTAATATCCTTGTTCTTCGTTCTGAAATGGAGATACCTGAGGATATGAAGCAGAAGATAGGTCTTTTCTGCAACGTAAGAGCAGAGGACGTTATACAGAATCTTACAGCACCATCACTTTATGAAGTGCCTCTCTGGCTTGAAAAAGAGGGCCTTGCAGATGTTGTTTGTCATCATCTTAAGCTTGAGTGCAGACAGCCAGACCTTAAAGAGTGGCAGGAAATGATAGGCAGAGTTCATAGCTGTAACAAGAAAGTAACTATCGGTCTTGTTGGCAAGTATGTTGAGCTTGAGGACGCTTATCTTTCTGTAGCAGAAGCTCTCCGTCACGGCGGTTTTGAGAACAGCGCAGAAGTTGATATCAAGTGGATACAGTCTGAAAATCTCAATGAGAACACTGTAGCTGAAATGCTCCACGGCTGCGACGGCATAATCGTACCGGGCGGCTTTGGTGACAGAGGAATCGAGGGCATGATCGAAGCTATCAAATATGCAAGAGAACATAAGATACCAATGTTCGGTATCTGCCTCGGTATGCAGATGTCTGTTGTTGAGTTTGCAAGACACGTTGCAGGACTGGAAGGGGCAAATTCTTCCGAGTTTGGTGACACTCCATATCCTGTTATAGACATCATGGATTCACAGAAGGATATCACAGAAAAGGGCGGCACGATGCGACTTGGCCTTTATCCATGCAAGCTTGCAGACAATTCAAGATGTGCTGAGATCTATTCAGCACCACAGAATCTTATCCGTGAGCGTCATCGTCACCGTTGGGAGTTCAATAATGAATACAGAAAGCTTCTTGAAGATAAGGGTCTTATGCTTGCAGGCCTTTCACCTGACGAAAAGCTTGTTGAGATAGTAGAGCTTCCAAAGAATGTACACCCATGGTTCGTTGGTGTTCAGTTCCACCCAGAGTTCAAGTCAAGACCAAACAGAGCGCACCCTCTGTTCAGAGATTTCATCAGAGCTTCTATCGAGTATTCTGAGTTTGGCGAGAAAATATAATAACATATAGTTTTTATCAAGGACAGATGATTTTTTCATCTGTTCTTTTTTTGTGTAAAAATGCAAAACGTGCAGGAAAAATGGCGTAAATATGTATGATTTGAATAAAAGTCATTGACCTTTTATGTGATGTATGATATAATCGTATTAAGTGGAGTAAAAGCTGACAGGTGGTGAGGGTTTGTTAAAAGATCTTGAGAAACCAATAGAGTATCTAAAAGGCGTTGGGGAAAAACGTGCCGAATGTTATGAGAAATTAGGCGTAAAGACAGTATATGACCTGCTTTGTCATTATCCAAGAAGTTATATTGACTATACCTCGCCTGTTCCCATAGCCGACGCACCAACTAACGAGCCTTGCATAGTAAAGGGCAGAGTAGTTAAAAAGCTCCCTGAAGCCCGTATCAGAAAGGGTCTGTCAGTGTACAAAGTCATTTTTACCGATGATGTCACCGACCTTGTAATAGTTATCTATAACAGCGAGTATATGTATAAACAGCTTGAAGTGGATAAAGAGTATTACCTCTGCGGCAGGATAACAGGAAACCTTGTGCGAAAAGAGATAAATTCTCCTGTGATACTTTCTGCCGATACTGAAGATAAAGTCCAGCCTGTCTATCACCTCACAGAGGGTCTTAGTCAGCAAATGCTCAGAAAAACAGTAAGGCTCGCCCTGAATGTTTTTAATAAGAATATCTATGAGCCGCTGCCAAAAAGCATAATGCAAAGGTATAATTTCTGTTCTCTTGAATATGCTTTGGAGAATATACATTTTCCAAAAGATATGCACACCTGCGAGCTTGCGAAAAATCGCCTTGTCTTTGACGAGCTTCTTGTTTTGCAGCTTGGTATGCAGCTTATGAAAAGCCGAAGCCGTGAAAAAAGCGGCTTTGTGCTGAAAACGCAGGATATGGACAGTTTTTATAACGCTCTGCCTTTTATCCTTACAAACAGCCAGCAAACCGCTATAGAGGATTGTATCAGAGATATGCAGAAAGAACAGCCTATGAACAGACTCGTTCAGGGCGACGTTGGCTCGGGTAAGACCGCAGTTGCGGCAGGAGCGGCATATTTTGTGTATGAAAATGGCTGTCAGAGCGCACTAATGGCGCCTACTGAGATACTTGCAGAACAGCATTATGAAACCTTGAAAGGCTTCCTTGAACCGCTTGGCGTAAAGGTGGCACTGCTCACAGGCTCTATGACCGCAAAACAGAAAAAGCTTGTGAAAGAGGGGCTTGAAAACGGTGAATACGCCGTTGCAGTGGGAACACACGCTCTTGTTCAGCAGACAACGAAGTTCAAAAAGCTTGCCCTTGTCATAACCGACGAACAGCACCGCTTTGGCGTTGAACAGCGTGCGGCACTTGCTTCAAAGGGTGAAAATCCCCATAAGCTTGTTATGTCAGCCACGCCTATCCCTAGAACTCTTGCCCTTATGATATACGGCGACCTTGATATTTCTGTACTGAAAGAGCTTCCTAAGGGCAGACAGCCCGTTGAAACATATGCCGTTACAGGAAAGCTTCGCGAGCGTGCTTTTAACTATGTGAAAAAATATCTTGACGAGGGCAGACAGGGTTATATAGTCTGTCCAATGATAGAGGAAAGTGATATGGACTTGCAGGACGTTAAGACATATGCTAAAAAGCTTTCTCAGGGAACGTTTAAAGATTACACTGTGGGACTTCTTCACGGCAGAATGAGCGGTGCTCAGAAAGAACAGGTCATGAACGACTTCAAGGAGCATAAAATAGACCTGCTCGTTTCCACAACAGTTGTGGAGGTAGGAGTTGACGTGCCTAATGCGGCAATAATGGTAATAGAAAATGCTGACAGATTTGGCCTTTCCCAGCTTCACCAGCTTCGTGGTCGTGTGGGAAGAGGTAAATATAAATCAAGTTGTATCCTTATTACAGACAACGTGAATGAGGAAAGCGTGAAAAGACTTAAAATTTTGGGCAAGACTAACGACGGCTTTAAGATATCTGAGGAAGATCTTAAACTCAGAGGTCCCGGTGACTTTTTCGGAAGCAGACAGCATGGCCTTCCTGCATTGAAGATAGCGGATATGTCACAGGATATGGATATACTAAGAAAAGCACAGGAAGCCGCACAGATTATTAGAAACGCAGACCCTAAACTTGAGCGTACAGAAAATATATATCTAAGAGAGCTTGTGGATAAACTCTTTGATAAAACTATGTCAGATAATTGAAAGATGTAAAGTTTGGAAACTTTATTGTGTAAGATGAGATGTAAAGCATAAAGACTTTATAAGCAAAAGAGCAAAATGGAGGTAATTATGGAGGCAATAAAATTTTTAAAGTACATTCTGTCGAGAATTGGGATAATGATCGTTCTTACACTGTTTTCAGCCTTTGCAGGCATTGTGCTGATACCGGCTCTGGTTACGGTCTTTCCGTCAAGCACATCTGCTTTCAAAAGCTTTATGACAAATAGTAATGTAGACTCATTTATAGGCTTTGCGGTCATGCTTATATTTTTCATAAGACTTTTTTATGACGACGGCAAACGCCATGCCGCATATGAAAATTGGAGCTGGGTCAATATTACAATAGTGTATCTTCTTATGCTTCTAGTGTATTTTATCCCTGCAATATTCAGGGATTCATTCAGTCAGGAGGGCAAGGGAGATATCTTCTATAAGGTGCTTTATTATCCGTGTATATGGCTGAATGAAGGCGTGGGCATGAACTACCTTGTAAGCGTGATCCTCGGCATAGGACTTCTTCTTGCAGCGGCCTATTGTTTCTATCTGATAGCCTATAAAGTGTATGTTCATAAGCATCCTGTCATTCTCAAAAGTATGAAATCTTTTAGTGCGGGCAAGACAGATAATAACGTATAAATTGTATTATTTGAACATAAATAAGAGTATTTACTATCAGAAATCTGTATGAACTCGCTTTGAATGTTAAATATAATTTAAAATGTTAGTTTAATTATTCTATTTGTACAAATTCGATAAATTTGTGAAGATTATTTTGTAAATAAATTAACGCTTAAAAAGCACTCAATCACTTGCGAAAAGATGAAAATAATGTTATAATTATAAAAATGCGTTTTGTGTATTTTTAAAGTTTTTTGTTATGAATGCACAAAATGTATAAATAAGTGGAGGTGTATCTACATATTATGAAGAAATTTTCCTATGTTGCTAAGGATACCTCGGGAAAAACCATAAAGGGTATCTATGAGGCTGAGGATGCACAGGAAGTACTGGACAAGATCCACGAACAAGGTCTTTTCTGTATAAGTTATACAGAAGCATTGGGCGGTGCAGGCAAACAATCTGTGCACAAGTTCAATACTAAGGAACTTGCTTTCTGCTGCCGTCAGCTTGCGGCAATGATGACATCGGGTCTTACCATTGTTAAAGCGCTCGACATTCTCTATAAGGAAGAGGAGAATAAGGGTGCAAAGGATGTTTGGAGAAGCGTTTATGACGATGTTCAGAAAGGTCAGAGCTTTACCGAGGCCCTCGATACAAGAAGAGGAAGCTTTCCGGACTTTTTCATCTCAATGGTAGACGCAGGTGAGACCTCAGGTACGCTCGATATGACAATGCAGCGTCTGAGCGATTACTATGCAAACTCAAACAAGTTGAACAATAAGGTAAAGAGTGCGATGACTTATCCTATCATACTTGGCGTTCTTTGTATCGTCATGGTAATCGGTATGTTTACGTTCATCATGCCTATATTTGCAGGTCTTATGCCAGAGGATCAGATGCCTGCACTTTCTAAGGCTCTCTTCTCATTCAGTGACTTTTTCAAGGCAAAATGGTATATCATTCTTATCGTGGTCGTTGCTTTGATATTCGGTTGGATATACGCCTTGAAAGTACCGTCAGTCAGACTTAAATTTGACTACATAAAGATAAAGATGCCTGCCGCCGGAAAGCTTATGGTAAAGATCTACGAGGGTCGTTTCGCAAGAACTCTTTCATCACTTTATTCAAGCGGTATCCCAATGGTAGAGTGTCTTGAACGTTCGTCAAGAATACTTGGAAATGCTTATGTCGATAAGATGTTCATTCAGGTAGTTGATGAAGTTAAGCAGGGCGCACCGCTTTCAGCGTCACTTGCAAAAACAGAGATATTTGAAGGAATGTTTACTTCCATCATCTATGTCGGTGAGGAATCAGGTGCTCTCGATGAGATCCTTGAGAAAACTGCTGACTACTATGAGGAAGAAGCAGACGCAGCCGTTACAAGACTTGTAGGACTTATGGAACCATTGCTCATCGTATTCATGGGTGTTGCGATCGGTCTTTGCCTTGCGGGTATCTTCCCACTGCTCTACGGTTCATTGTCAGGTCTGGAAAACTAAGGGTCTGCATTTTATGTTCGTTAATTTTAAATATCTCCTCTCCTTTAAAACGGAGAGGGAAGATATTTGTTTTGAAAAATAATTTAAGAGGTGAAGGAATAAATGCTATCATTTGATATTTCTGATAGACAAATCAACATTGTTAAAGGTGATAACTCCTCTAACAAGATAAGGATCGAGAGATCTTTGCAGGTAGACATTCCTGAGGATATGATCCTTAATGGTGAGGTCATCAACCTTTCAGGTCTGTCTGAGTTACTGCTCACTCAGATCAAGGCTGAGGACATGATGGATAAGGACGCTATCGTTACTTTTTCATCGAGCAACATCGTATTCAAGGAGCTTGTAGTTCCAAAGGCAAAGGGTAATGAGTTCCTGCTTATGGTACAGAACCATATGAGCCAGGAAATGGGTATCACAGATGAGTATTCTATCTCATATACAGTAGTAGGTGAAGCAGGTGAGGATAATCCTGGTGCAGTGAAGGTACTTGCAACAGCTTGCCCTAGTACGATAGTTGAAAGCTACAGAAAGCTTTATAACATTATGGGCATGAACCTCAGATCTGTTAACATCGGATGTAACTCTATCGCAAGAATCGTTCTTGCTGACAAGTCCAACATGGAGAAAATGCCACTGTTGGTTTGCCAGATCGATAAGAACTTCCTTGGTCTTACACTTTTTGAGAATGGACAGATGGCATTCGCCAGATACGTTCCTATCTCAGAAGAAGATTATGATTCTGACGATTATATCACTGAAGCTCTTAATGAGAACATCTTCAGAATGGAGCAGTTCAATAAGGCAAGAGGAGGTTCAGGACTTGAAAATGTTATTCTCTATGGCTTTATCGAGGACTACATCAAACTCGTTGACGCTCTTGACGGTCTTGATATAAAGGCTTCTGTTCTCGGTGTGCCTGCTCAGATCACAGGTTTTGAGAACTTCGAGTTTACAGTATTCGCTAATGCTATCGGTGCTCTCTATAAGAGAAACAAGGCAACAGAGAAGATCAATCTCCTCGAAGTCGATCAGTCCACAGGTAAGGGCGGCAACAGCGGAATGGGTTCGCTGCTCATGACAGGCGGTATCTTCGCTGCAGCAGCCGCAGTGCTTATCGCAGGTGCAACACTTGTTATTAATCTCAGGAAGAGTTCTATCGAGAAAGATATAGACAAGACTAATGATAAGATAGCTGTTTGCAATGAGAAGATCGCCCAGAACCAGATACTTCACAATAAGATGAAGATCATGCAGGATTATTCAAACTATGTTACATCAGCAAATGCAGCTCTTGAAACACTTCCGGTCGTGTCAAGTGAGATGTTTGACGATATCAAGGAAGCTCTTGGTTCTTTCAAGTATGAAGGCTTTACATATAACCTTGAAGCTGGTACAGTAACACTTACTAAGGTTGAGCTTGATGATCAGTCAGATGTAAAAACAGCAATCGATGCCCTTGTAGGTACAGGACTCTTCCAGGAAGATGTAGGATACAACGGATATTCGATCGGTGAAGACGGCAGCTCAGGCGTAACGCTTGATTCGCTGACACTTTATCTTAAAGAAGAGGGCGAGGGTGAATAATTATGAAGTTGAATTATCGTGATAAAATGATTTTGATAGTAGTATTCGTACTACTTATAATTGTTGCAGGTTTTATGCTTTTTATTAAGCCTGCCATTGATGAGTGTAGTCAGGCAAGCAGTGATCTGGAGTCAGCAAAGGTACAGCTCAGCGAGCTTGAAGATCAGGTAGACAAGGATAAGAACCTTGCCGCTGAGATTCAGACACTTTATACAAGCACCTCACAGGTCGCAGCTAACTTCTATGATTATCAGGTAGCATACAAGGCTACTGATAAGGTTCGTGAGCTTTTTAATGTTGATGATGTAAAGATCAAAAACTCCAATATGACTATTTCATCATACGGCAGCACAGTTCTTTCGCCTTTTGCTTATGAGTCAACAGCAGCAGCTACTGATTTTGACACTAAGGTAGATGAATACAATAATGCAAGCACAACTGATTCATCAGCTGCAGATGCAAACACAGATGAAAATGCCGCTGATACCAATGAAACAGCTGCACAGACAATAGGTTACTATAGCCTTAACATTCAGTTCAAAAGCTCGCTTTCAGGTTTCAAGAATTTTGCTGACAACCTGACGACAAACAACGAAAAGAGCATGGTTATCCAGAATGTTAACATTGAGAATGTCAACGAAAGCGAGATCTCCGGTACAATGACACTCAATATGTACGTTTTGAAGAAGCTTGCTGATCCTTCTGCCAGCTAAGAGAAAACTATTTGGTAGGATAAGGAATATTTCTTATCCTACCAATTAGTGCTATATAATGATTAAAAATTTTATATAAGTAATCAACCTGTGTAAAATGAAAAAAGTATAGCATAAGTGATAATAAAACTAAGAAAGGTGGTTAATATGAAGAATACTCCGAAGAGGAAACAAAGAAACAAACCCGGAGTCGTGCTTTTCACAGCGGTTGCTGTCATGCTCATGCTGTCAATACTTTTGACTGCAACTGTTTCTTTTGTTTCGGTAAATAGGACAAAAACAAATGATAACTATAAGAGCAAACAGGCTTATCTGACAGCTTCATCTACTCTTGAAAGCTTTATTAATCAGATACAAACTGATACTGCTCCAACCAATGACCCTACTGCAAAGGCTCAGCAGAAAAAGGCCATAGATAACCTTAAAAAGCTAGCAAGTGCTAATAGCGGAAAGGGTACAACTACTAATGTCAGCTATAATGGATCAAATGGTAAAAGCGATAATATCGGTACCACAAAGATAACTGTAGCACAGGAGGGTACAAGTGTTGCAAATATCGTTGTTACCTGTGAAACTACTTATCTGGGAAAAACTGAAAAGGTAGCAGCTCATATTTCCACGCAGTCAGTTACAAAGCCTGCCGAGTATACAAATACTATCGAGCTTGTTGGTAACGGCGGCGCAGGTTACGATAACCTTAACGTTATCGGTGATATGGCTGGTATCAATAATACCACTGGTAAGGTCTATAGATTTACAAACAATACTAGTATCTATGGTTCTTACCTTATGTATGGTTCTTTGGAGGTTTCAACTCAGCCTCTTATCATGCTCAAGCCTAGTCTTGTAGATGAAAAGCAGGGTTCAACTGTTACAATTTCTGAAAACCTTGATGTTTCAAATGAATTCCACATTAACTCCACAATGGCAAGAGCAGACGGATATAACTATGTTAATATCGGTCAGAAGCTTTCCACTTCAAACCATATGGACGTTGGTTCTTCAGGTTTTGATGTCGATTTGTTCTGTTGTGAAGCTAACATTGGCGGAAATGACTATACACAGTATGGTAACTTCTACGTTTATAAGGGCGCAGGTGCTTATAATGGCGATGCAACATTTGGTGCAGCTGGTCAGACGATCAATGGCTCTCTCTATGTCGAGGGTGATCTTAATGTCACAAAGTCACTTAAGGTAACAGGCTCTGTTTATGTTACCGGCACTATCACGGGTAAAGATAAGATTGTCTGCCAGGCTTCAAATATTCATGAAGGAGCTGTTCTTAGCAAAGCAGGTCGTGACGCAAAGCCACAGATACCTGTATCTGCTGATGCCTATGTATATTATCCGGAAGATTTCTTCATGAGCAATGATACTAATGTGACAACGATCTCTGAACAATATCAGGCTTTCTATAATGGCAAAAACACTAAAACTTTCAATACCTTTGCAAGCGATCCAAGCTATTGGAATAATGTTGACTACACGCTTACTGAGCTAATAGACCTTACAGGAACAGGAGCTAAGACTTCAGTTACAAGCCGCTACAAATTGAGAATAACATCAAGCTGTACATGGGCATCTGATCTTTCGTTCAATGATTTTGGCAATGGTTCAAGGATCCTTGTTGATGTTTCTGATACTTCAGGCGATATTGTTATAAGACTTCAAAATGGTCTTAGTCTTGATTCAAGCTGGTCTCCAACTATAGTTGTCAGAAATCGTTCAACTATAATTGATGCGACTACAGGTGACAGAAAATACAACTGCTATTTTGTTTCAGACTCAGGCAGTGCTATTTCACTTAATGGTATCGACTCAGTAACAGGCAAGTCCAAGCATTCGGGTTCAAGCGCATGTAACTATAACTTTAGTGGCTTGAAAATATTTGATTATGACACTTATGTTCGTATGTATAACTCTGATACACTAAAAAATACTAAGGGTAATCCTGGTGCTCCACAGAGCAGCTTCATCCTTAATCCAACATCAGTGGACGTTGCAGGCTCTTACAGACCATCAAACAGCAGTATCATTTTCTTATTTGCTGAGAACACAACGCTTAGCGCCACAAACAACAGTTTCTTCCAGGGTTCATTCTACTCACCAGAAGCAATGGTTAATATAGCAACAAGTGGTCTTAGTGGACTTAATGTTACAGACTCAGCAGGCGGAAAAATGACCGTTCAGTGCTGTGCAGTCGGTGTAGTTATCGCAAACAGCTTTGGTAACGCCAATACAGCGTTCTATGTATACACTAAGCCTTCAACTACTTCTGTAATGCAGAATGCGAAGGGCGGTAAGGACGATTCAGCATTCGGATATACTCTTGACAGATATGATCACTATTAATTGAAAGGAGTATACTCATGAAAAAGAACAGCAAAAATAAAAAGGGTATGACTCTTGTAGAGGTCATCATAGCAATGGCACTTTTGTCAGGTATGTCAGCTATGCTTGTTACAGTTGCTGTAGCGGCAAAAAGACAGAATCTTGAAAACTACTACCGCAACAATGAAATGTATACTCAGGCAGTAAATGCCGAGCAGTATAATGATAACAAGACCGTCAATATGAATGAGTTGAAGGTAAACAAGTTCTCTTCAAGCGGCAAAACTACAAATGAGTTTGCCCTTGAGGCAGACTTTGGAAGCGGCATAAAGTTCAATACTACAGCCTATGGCTTTAAAGCAAAGCTTAATAATATTGATGAAGACGCAGGCTATCAGCTCAAATTTCTTCAGGGTAAGGACATAAACATTACGCCTAATCCTGAAAAGAGCGTTTACTGGGTAAAGTTTTATAACAATTCAGGGGCAGATATGAATTTCTATGCTCTTACGCCTGAGCTTACAGGCGGAAAGTTCTTTGATGTAAATAATAACTCATCAGGAAATTCACTTCTTATCCCTATCGGCGACGGTGGAAATCAGCAGTTTGGCGTTGTGCTTTCAGGCGTAACAGGAAGCGATTATTTCGGCTTCTCACAGTCATCTGATCTTTACAGCAGCACTCCAACAGCCGATGCAGCTGCATTTAAGATCACAGATGCGACCTTTGACCATTATCTTGAAAAAGATGCGTCAGGTAAAGCTACAGGTTATGTAGTTATCCATTATATGGGTGGTTCCGATTACAAAAATCAGGCTGAATATGACGCTGCACAACCAACACCATAAGGAGGGAGGATCTTGAAAATGAATAAAAACCGCAAGGGTTTTACCCTTGTTGAGCTTATCGTTGTGGTAACGATTTTCGGCGTGATCCTCGGAGCTATCCTTAATATGATCAAACCTGCAAATAACGTTTATCATGACGCTGATGCAACAATGGAAAGCAATATCATAGGTTCAGGTCTTATAGACTATCTTGACGATGAGCTTAGATATTCGACCAATGTTCTTGTGCTTAAAGATTATATTGGTGTGCCTGATGTTTCAACCTCTGGTACTATCGGTGCAAGCGGTGTGACCTATTCAAATTGTATCGTTATTGACAATAATAATCTACGTGGCTATAGTCTGAAAAACTATTCAGGCAGCGACACGGATACAGCCGCAAAGAGAATGGGTGCAAAAGGCTGTATCCTCAATGTAGGTAAGGTAAATACAGAGGGCTTAAACTTTAATAATTCTGCTGTTGCAAGAGGCGTTGATTTTTACGACAATTATAAGTTTGATATCAGTGCAAGTATCAGCAAAATTGAGAAAATGTCTACTCTCGACGTTTCTCTTACAGCCTATCAGCCAACATATGAGAACGGAAGTTATACTTTTACGAAAACAAAGTATAAAAAGGACGCAGCAGTAAATCTCACAAATATTAACATAAATGAAGGCGATTCATACAAAGTTCGTGACTATAAAGATTTCTCTGTATATCCTGATTATGTCAAATATCCTCAGGCAACTACTGCTCCTGCAGGTTGCACAGCTCAGCAGGAAAAGTATTACAGCCTTGACGCTTCAAACACATATACTTATATTTTCTACGATAAGACAACAGTTTCAAGTTCAAAAACATACAGTGTAAAGTTTATCTACTCTGCAAGCGACCCTGAACCAACGCTTCGTGGTAAACAGATAGATACTAAGTCTGTCAAGGCGGGTACAGTTTATAAAGCTCCACCTTCTATGTCATCAAGAACAGGTTATGGCACGCCTTATTGGGTAGACAGCAAGAATAACGTTGCTGATTTTACAACAGGCGTAACAATAAATAAGGATATGGTATTCTCCTGTGTTTATCCGCCTGTTGCACCGAAAGCCCAATTTAATGTAACGTTTGAGAATATCGACGGTTCTACATTTACAACAACAAGTGTCTATGATGGCGATTTTGCAAATGACCCGGGAATTCCAACTGATATGGATACTGTAAAACAGGATTTTGTTAAGTGGGTATACAAAACAGATAACTCAAAGGGTCTTACTGATGTTTCTATTACAGATAGCTCAGTTGTTTTCGTTCCAGTTGTACAGAACAAGCATAAGGTTGAGTTTAAATTAAACGGTTCTTTAATAAATGCTTCAACTATTTATGTTTCTGATGGACAGTATGCAAATTATCCAGGAGCTACCCCTGTTTCGTCAGACGCTAATAAGGTTTTTTCTAAGTGGGTCGTTGAAGGTACATCAGACGAGATAACCAGTGTTACAATTACTAGAGATACAGTGTTTGAAGCTGTATTTGTTGAAAAGCCATCTTTGCCTACAAGTCAGTCGGATAGAGTTACCATTATAATTGATTGTAGTGCAGGTAATAATTATTCCTATATGTATGGATACTTTTGTAATATGAATGCTAAGATAGTCAACGAAACGGATAATGAAGTCATTGTAGACAACTTTACTGGTAATTCTAATATTGATATTTCTAAGTATAAGGGCAGAGAAGTTCGTTATGTTATAACTGCAACAATTCCTTATAACGTTCCTTGCCGTGTAAATCTTTGGGAAAAAGAGTGGCAAAATATTGATAATGCCTTTACTAATGTTACTCTTACAACCAGTGATCTTGGAAAAACATATTATGTAAAGATGTAGTTTATAGTCTTTCACGATCAGACCCCACCACGGGTCTGATTGCTGAAAAAATCCCCTTAACAGAAAACTTCTATTAAGAGGATTTTTTGAGCAAAAAAATTCCGCAGTATCAAACTGCGGAATTTGTGCAATTATCTTATTATCAGCATTGCTTCGTTCATCATCTCGTTAAGACCAGTAAAGTCCATGTACCATGAGCCGATCTGCTCTGAGTACAAAGCTGCAACAGCAATCCCTATGGAGAGATATGGACCAAATGCAAATACTGAATCACCGCTTCGGTGCTTCTGGATAAGTCCGCCGATCGAGCCTGTTATTAGTCCAATTAGAAGCGCTACCAAAGCACCCTGCATTCCGAGAAACAACCCTGCGGCTGCCATGAGATATACATCTCCCATGCCCATTGCTTTCTCATGTGTGATAAGACAAATAATAAGCAAAGGCACGCTCACAATGAAAAATCCGATCAAGTGTGATTTAAGCGTAAGTCCCGTCTGATCTTTGCAGAAGATGTATTCCGCAACACCAAGCAAACCTATGAATATCACAACATATGTGTTGATAAGCTGAGTGTCCCAGTCCATGAAGAATACAACGATAAGAGCAGAGAATAACAGACAGACAAGTGCTGCACGAAGCGGATTGAAAATCCCATTAAAATGGTAGAATACCCATAAGTAAAGCAGTGCGTTCAGCGTTTCAACTATAGTGTATCTTGCCGATATCTTTGCACCGCAGCTTCGACACTTTCCACGAAGTATGCACCAGCTTACTATCGGTATCAGGTCACGCCGTTTGATCGGCTCACCGCAGGTCATACAGTGAGAATTTCGCTTGATAAGACTTTCATTTTTCGGCAATCGGTATATGCAGACGTTAAGAAAACTGCCTATGCACGCTCCGAAAATGAACACAAATACATAAATGATTATGTATGATAAGGTTAAATTATCCACAGTGATCCTCCTTTGGATTCATTAGTTAATATATTAATTTTATCATACTTTCATGAAGATTACAATAGATAATATGATTTTTTTGCGGTTTTTGCACCGCAGCAGACGTTTCCGCAGCGTCGGATCCCTAAATCAATGCGGAGGATTGGAGTAATATATATGAGAAACGGCCCTATCGGTCAGTATCTGGTACAGAAAGGTCTTATAACTGAAGAACAGCTTCAGGAAGTTCTTGCCAAACAGAAGGAGCAAAAGGGAAGACTTTTTGGTGATGTCATTATTGACATGAAGCTCGTTACCGATGTTCAGTTCTGTCAGGTCCTTGCCGAGCGACTTAATGTGTCTTATATCGACCTTGATAATACTGAGCTTATGCCTGATATCGTCAAGAAGATACCGGAGGCAACTGCAAGAAAGTATAACGTCATCGCAGTTAGCAAAATAGGCAAGCGTATGACCGTTGCAACTAATGACCCTATCAACTTCTATATCTTTGAGGATCTTCGTGTTATCACAGGCTGCAGCATAACACCTGTCCTTGCCACAAAGTCATCTATCAACCGTGCAATCGGTAAGATGTACTCAGAAGGTCAGGTTAACTCCGTTGTTGACGAAGCTACAAAGCAAAAAGAGGAAGAGCTTAACCTTGAAGAACTCAAGGATATCTCCGAGGAGAGAATCGAGAACGCTCCTATCGTTAAACTTGCTACCGCTATCGTCGAGAACGCCCAGCGTCAGGACGCAACGGATATACATATCGAGCCATTCAAGGATAAAACCGTTATCCGTATCCGTGTAAACGGCGACCTTATTGAGCTTATGACCCTTTCCGCCGCACTTCATACTTCGCTTGTTACCCGTTTCAAGATCTTGAGCGGCATGAATATCGCCGAAAAGCGTATCCCACAGGACGGTCGTATGTCACAGGTCGTTGACGGCACAACTCTCGACCTCCGTGTATCTAACCTTCCAATGGTGTACGGTGAGAAAGTCGTTCTCCGTATCCTCGCAACAGGCGATATGTCCCTTAGAAAAATTACCGACCTCGGTATGACAGATTATAACTATAAGAGATTTGAGGCGTGCCTGAAAGTGCCGCAGGGTGTTGTACTTGTAACAGGCCCTACAGGTTCAGGTAAATCTACCACACTTTACGCCGCACTTGGCGAAATATCTAAACCAAGCAACAACGTTATCACTGTCGAAGACCCAGTCGAGAAGAAGATAGAGGGCGTAAATCAGTGCCAGATAAACGAAAAGGCAGGCATGACATTCGGTGCAGCCCTTCGTTCTATCCTCCGTCAGGACCCTGACATCATAATGGTCGGAGAAATGCGTGATACCGAAACTGCTGAGATTGCTATCCGTGCCGCTATTACAGGACACCTTGTTCTGTCAACACTTCATACCAATGACGCCGCTTCTACTGTAACAAGACTTGTGGATATGGGCGTTGAGGCATACATGGTCGCAACCTCACTTATCGGTATCGTTGCTCAGCGTCTTACAAAGGTGCTTTGCCCTGAGTGCAAAAAGCCTAGAATGTCAACTGAGGAAGAAAATGAGCTTATGGGTCTTGACCATTCAGTACAGGTGTACGACCCATGTGGCTGTCCAAAGTGCAATAACACAGGATATAAGGGAAGAACCGCTATCCATGAGATACTTCTCGCAACACCGTCTATGCAGGCTCTTATCACAAGGGGAGCAAAAGCTGACGAAATTCAGGAGCTTGCAAAGAAAGAGGGCTGTCACCTGCTTCGTGACAACGTTTCAGAGCTTGTTCAGCAAGGCAAGACCTCAATGGACGAACTTATCCGTGTAACATATGCTGTATAAAAAAGAAATATATGGAGGTAAATTCTAATGGCAATCGACATTAACAAAATTCTTGATGAAGCAAGAGCCCTTGGCTGTTCCGACCTGCACTTCACCGTAGGTATTCCGCCGATAGTTAGACAGGGCGGTAACCTGAGAAAGCTTTCCTCATATCCTGATATGACCGAGATCGAAATTCTCAAAATATGCGAGGATATGTGTACAGATAAGCAGCGTCAGTCTATCAAAGACCATATTGATACCGACTTTACATATGTATCTTCAAGAGGTTTCCGTCACCGTGTAAACGTGTATCGTCAGAGAGGAAACACGGCCATCGCTCTCCGTCTTTTGAGAAACGATATCCCGACCCTTACCGACCTTGACCTGCCACCTATCCTTGCAGAGTTCTCAATGAGACCTCGTGGACTTGTGCTTGTAACAGGCCCTACCGGTTCAGGTAAGTCAACAACTCTTGCCGCAATGATCGACCATGTAAATATCCATAAATCAGCTCATATCATCACTATTGAGGACCCTATCGAGTATATGCACGCTCATAAGAGATGTATGGTAAACCAGAGAGAGATCGGACCTGACGTACCGAGCTTCTCACTTGCTCTCCGTGCTGCTCTCCGTGAGGACCCGGACATTATCCTCGTAGGAGAAATGCGTGACTTCGAGACTATCGAAGCTGCTGTTACCGCCGCTGAAACAGGACATCTTGTTATGAGTACACTTCATACAACGTCCGCACCGTCAACTATCGACCGTATCATCGACGTTTTCCCTGCTCACCAGCAGCATCAGATCAGAACTCAGCTTGCTTCCGTTCTTGTAGGTATCTGTACTCAGACACTTTGCCGTACATTCGACGGCACAAGCCGTGTAGCTTGCTGTGAGATACTCAACGCAACAGACTCTATCAAAGCTATGATCCGTGACGATAAGGTGCATCTTATCGGTTCAGCTATGCAGACAGGTAAAGCAACAGGAATGCAGACCATGGATCAGGAGCTTGCAAAGCTCGTTCGTTCGAGAACGATCTCCATGGACGTTGCGCTTGAAAAGTGCGTAAACCCACAGGATCTCAAGAGATTTATCGCAGGCGGAGCTTAAACTACAATATTAATAATAAAGAGCGTTTTTACTTTCTCGGTAAAAACGCTCTTTTTGTATGTTTTTTCAGCCCTTGACCTCACTGTCCTTGTGCCATACGTTGTTGTAAAGAAAAACAAGCACAGCCATTGCAATGATAATGAAATATCCAAGAAAGCTCCAGCCATCAGGAATATCTCCAAAAAGGAAATATCCCAAAATCGTGGTAAAAATCAACTGCGAGTAATCATAAACCGATATCTCCCTTGCAGGAGCGTGAGTGTAAGCCGCAGTTATAGCGAACTGTCCGCCTGCCGCACCTGCGCCAGCTCCCAATAAACAAAGTATTTGGAAAATCGTCATAGGGTGGAAATCTAATATTAGAAATGGCAGGGTGAACAAGCAGGAAAATCCCGAGAAGTATGCAACTATCACCGCACCATTTACTCCATGCTGTCCTAAGTATCTTACGCAAGCGTAAGCAAGTCCCGCTCCCATTCCTCCTAGAAAACCGATAAGGGCAGGGAAGAAGTCCACATTCTGAAAACTCGGCTTGATGATAAACAAGCTTCCTATAAATGCACAAATTACAGTGAAGCCCTGAAAGAAAGTCAGCCGCTCTTTAAGGAAAATAAAAGAGAAAATGATAACGAAAAATGGTGACATTTTGTTTAGCATGGAAGCGTCAGACAGCACAAGATGATCTATGGCATAGAAGTTTCCAAGCATTCCTAGCGTGCCAGCAAGCGCCCTCACAAAAATGACCGCATTGTTCTTTTTGCCCTCAATGTGAAAGCGTATGTGATTTTTCTTTAGCACTCCGATAGCGAAAAACAACGCCACAAAGTTTCTGAAAAAGGTCTTTTGCACCGTCGGTAAGTTTCCTGAAAGCCGCACAAATGCGAACATGAATGCAAACGAAAAAGCCGACAGAATAATGTAAATAATAGCCTTGTATTTACTTTTCATCTCTGTCACCTCCGTTCATGTAAATGTGTTCACGCCTCAGCTCTTTTATAAGCTCGCCAACGTTCCAGCTTTGATTGTGTGCCGTGACAATGGCTTTTAACTTCACCGTAGCTTCTTTTTCCCTAAGCTTTTTCAGTATAGGGTCAAGGCTCCTGCCGTCAATGCCCGAAAAAATAAGGCATTCGTCCATGATGTCTTCGCCCTCTTTTTCAGACCTGACAAAGCCCTTGAAACCGCAAAGATATCCAACCTGCTGTCCCATTATCTCATTGTCAAAGAAAACAGCATCCGCATTTTCGCTTTTAGCAATATCTTCAATGATATCACGCTTTTGTGAACTGATATTTATGCCGATTATCTTTTTCGGTATAGCACTTCGTATTCTTGACTTCATAAAATTACTCCTCAAATCGTACTATCTATATTATACCCCGATCTCATATTTTCTTCAAGAGCAAATATACAGAATTTTCACCCTCATTTGCCCCAATTTTATGTGTGAACGCAAAAAAACGCCCCGATCTCTCGGAGCGATGATTTTATTTAGCAATCAAAGTTCAATAATTACCTTGCCGCTGAAGTTAGGAGCAATTTCAACAGTCTTGTCTGTGTTAGCCACAGCGATCTTGAAGCTTGCCTTTGTGTCAGTGTATTCGCACTCGATCTTGTTGCCGTGTCTTGTAGCAGTCAGCTCGAATACCTTGTTTGCCTCAGTGTCATAAATAGGGCAAACTGCACTCTTGCCGTCTTCAAGCTCGTAGATAGTGAATGTTGTACCCTCAAGATAATCATACTCTATCTGTCTTTCAAAGTTGCCGTATGCAATAATGCTGTTTGGCTTAGCAAGAGCAGGGATCTCAAAGTATGAGCATTTGTGCTTATACCACTTGCCACCCTCAAGAACCTTGCCGGTGATAATATCTGTCCACTTGCCCTCTGGAACATAGTATTCAGCGATACCCTCGTCATTAAGGATAGGAGCAACAAGAATGTTGTCACCGAACATATACTGTCTGTCAAGCGTCAGGCAAGTTGGGTCGTCAGCAAAGTCGATGACCATTGCTCTCATTACAGGTACGCCGACCTCGTGTGTCTTGATAGCCTGAGCCCACAGATAAGGCATGAGCTTGCCCTTGAGCTTTGTGAAGAAGCGCAGAACGTCGCAGGACTCCTCGTCGAAGAGCCATGGCACTCTGTATGACTGGTTACCATGCAGTCTTGAATGTGATGAGAACATACCGAACGCAGCCCATCTCTTGTAAATGTCAGGTGTAGCAGTAGCCTCAAAGCCTGCCATGTCATGTGAAGTGTAGCCGAAGCCTGAGATACAAAGTGACAGACAGCCTCTTACAACCTCAGCCATTGAGTTGTAGTTGCCTGAGCAATCTCCGCCCCAGTGAACAGGGAACTTCTGACCGCCTGCTGTAGCAGAACGTGCAAACAGACAAGCCTTGTTCTCTCCAAAATATTCTTTCAGTACGTTGAATACGCACTCATTATAAAGATATGTGTAGAAGTTGTGCATCTTGATAGGGTCAGAGCCGTCATAGTAAACAACATCTCTTGTAGGTATTCTCTCACCAAAGTCAGTCTTGAATGTGTCAACACCCATTTCGCAGAGCTTTCTCAGATATCCTGCATACCACTTGCAAGCCTCAGGATTAGTGAAGTCAACAATAGCCATACCAGGCTGCCACTCATCACACTGGAATACAGAGCCGTCAGTTTTCTTGATGAAGTAGCCGTTCTTCATACCCTCGTCAAAGAGCTTTGAACGCTGACCAACATATGGGTTGATCCATACGCAAGTTTTCAGACCCTTGTTTTCGTGCAATCTCTTGAGCATTGCAGGTGGGTCAGGGAACTGTGACTTGTCCCACTCAAAGTTACACCACTCAAAGCCCTTCATCCAGAAGCAGTCAAAGTGGAATACCTGAAGAGGAATATCTCTCTCAGCCATGCCATCGATAAATGAAGTGATAGTCTCCTCATCATATGTTGTTGTAAATGAAGTTGTGAGCCACAGACCAAATGAGAATGCAGGTGGCAGTGAAGGCTTGCCTGTAAGGTCAGTGTAGCCCTTGAGTACGTCAGTGAGGTTAGCACCGCCGAATACATAGTATTCAAGGCTCTCGCCTGGAACTGTCATGGATACCTTAGAAACAGTGTCAGAGCAAACCTCATATGAAACCTTGTCAGTGCTGTTTACAAATACACCATAGCCCTTTGAAGAAAGATAGAATGGGATAGACTTGTAAGACTGATCGGAACAAGTGCCTCCGTCAGCGTTCCATATCTCAACGTTCTGACCGTTCTTTGTGAATGTTGTGAACTTTTCGCCGAAGCCGTAGAAATATTCGCCAACAGAAGTGTCGAACTGCTCTCTGATGTATGTTCTTGTAGGATCGGCAGGGTAGCTCCAGAATGTGTCGTCGAGCTGTGTCTGAAGTCTTGCCTGCTGCTTGTAAGCATTCTCAAAAATAACGCCTGTCGATCTCCAGCCACCACTTGTGAGTTTCTTATCCTTATAATAGTATGTGAAGCTCCAGTTTTCCTTAGAAACAACGAGCTTTGTGTCGCCTGTAACAAGTACGGCTTCCTTGTCTGTAACAGTTACCTGTGGCTTGAAGCCCTTGTCCTCGAGAACAAAGTGCGGACCATTGTCAACATGACCCTTGTGATGTGTGATGCTTACCTTTACGCAGTTCTCCTGAGTTGAAGTGTAAGCGATCTCAAGGTTAGCACTTCCGAGCATCATAGCTCTGTTGTATACAACGAAAGGTGTTGCCACAACGAGGAATCCGTTTTCGATCTCTTCAATCTCGAAAGCCTGATTTGCATAGTTTACTTCGTATCCTCTCTGGTTGAGCCAGAAACCGTCAGCAAATTTCATGTAATAAACCCTCCTGTAAGTTTAAAATATTTTTCAGAATATAAAAAAATGAAAATTTTATCGGGAAGTCCGTTTCTCCCCCTTTATGTATATTTTATAGCATATTTGCCTAAATTGCAATAGTAAAAAAGTGATATGTGCAAGTATTTTAATGGATTGAGCATATTTTAATGTAAACATTTCATGAATTGATATTTGCATTATATAAATTTATTAAGATATATGTAAACCTTTACACAATACCCAAAAAAAGCGGACGGCATAAAAGTCGTCCGCAGAAATATCATATTCTTTATCAACTTTGCAAACGGGACATCGAGGGCGCCGTCCCCTACATATTGCCCCGACTACTCAATACTAAGAAACTCATCAGGTATGTAAGACAAGCATTGCTTCACGCTCTCACGAGTGAAGCCCTCAACATAATTCTTGGCAAACAGCTCGTCAGTATATTCCGCATAAGGATAAACAGTGCAGTTGTACCAATCGCCATAGTATGAATCACCCTCAAAGTGCGATATTATCGGTATCGCCTTAACGTTCTCGAATGTCACCTCATTGGTGTCAGGGTCTTTAACAACATTGAGCTTGCCGATAAGTCCCACAAGCGACTTTGTGTCATACATAGTCGAAATAAAGTTGCCCAAACCGTAGTAAACGAACGCCTGTCCGCCCTCAGGCTTGTCAAGATATCCGCAAGTGCTGATAGTGTGCGCCTGCGTGCCTATTATCAGGTCAGCACCCCACTCCACAAGCTTAGGCGTTATCTCCGTCTGCTGTTCGTTAAGCTCGTTCTGTATCTCTGTGCCGTAATGACATGAAACCACAACAACGTCCGCCATTTTGTCAGCCTCTTCTATCTGAGCCTTTATCTTGTCCTCTTCATCAAGATATATCACCTGTGCGCCGTCACCGCTGAGATAATTACCATTTGTGTGCTCCATGTATCCCAGAAAAGCAAATTTTATGCCGTTGACTTCCATGGTCTTGATAGTGTCAGCGTCCTCCTGCGAACGATAAGCACCGTAATGCACAATGCCCTTTGTGTCCCAGTAATCAAGAGAGCTTATAAGCCCCTCTTCACCTTGGTCGAGAACATGATTGTTTGACATAGAAACCACATTGAAGCCCATGTCAACTATTTTGTCGCCCACAGCAGTTGGCGATGCGAACATAGGATAGCTTTGTGGTTCAACGCTGTCTGTAACAAGCGTTTCCTGATTGATTATAGCCACATCAGTGCCTTCTATGTACTTTGTAACGTGTTCATAAGCCTGCGTGAAATCATATTTTTCACCACCGCCAAGCTTTAGCGCTTCATTATAAATGTTGTCGTGTATGAGGTTGTCGCCCACGCAAACCAGCGAGCAGGTGTAGCTTGGCTGTTCCTTTTCTTCTTCATTCACCTCGATCTCTTTTTTACTGGAGCTGTCATCAGTTTTTTTGACTTCCGCTTTGCTCTCGGTTTCGGTCACTGTCAAAGCGTTTCCGTCAAGCTTGCTCGTGTCAAGCTTACCGCATGATACAGCACTCAGCGACAACATCGCCGAAAGAGCCACTACTGTGATCTTATTGTATAAAAGTCTATACTTCATATAAATTCCTCTCATAACATTTTAAAAAAATACAAATTTACTTACAGTTTAATTTTAACACATTTTTAAATAATAATCAAGTCAAATTTTCAAAATGTCGAATGCTTTATGTTGACCTATATATTATAATGTATTATAATAAAAATATAACAATTTGTACAAATATTTGTTTATGCGTACAAAAAATTTCCCCGCAAGTATTAAATTGTATGCTATAATAAAAATATAGATAGATTTGTCTATCCAAAAAAAGGAGAAATGACCATGGAATATTACGCACACACCCGTGAGGACGGTGAAAGGCAAACTGTAAAAGCCCACCTTATAGGCGTAAGCAAATTGGCTGAGGACTTTTCAGCAGATCTTTTGAAACCCCTTGCTAAAAAAGCGTCTTATGATCACGACACAGGAAAATACGCCCTTAAATATCAATGGCGATTGGACGACGATAATATAAAGTTCAGCCACGCTGCCTGCGGAGCACTAGAGTATAAAACACTTGCAGATAAAAACGATTGTTTCGCACCCCTTATGGAGTATTGCATCGCAGGACACCACACAGGACTTATGGACGGCGGCACAGTCGCAGACAACTCTGACAGCCCGACCCTAAACGGTACACTAAAAAGAGCAGACGAATATACAGGGGATAGTGACTACAGCGCATACGCCACTGAAATAGAATTTGCCACCCTAACTCAGGAAGAAATAACACCGCCATTAAATGAACTGCTTTCTACAAAAGACCCCACCGAGCGTATCGAGCGTTACGCCTTTTTCACCAAGTACGTGTTCTCTTGCCTGACAGACGCAGACTTTCTCGATACCGAAAGATTTTGCAATAAAAATGTTGAACGTGGCATGAGCGGTGATTTTGAAAAGGCACTTGATAAACTGAACAGAGAATTAAGTGATATGCCGTCAGATAACCCGTTAAGGCAAGCAAGAAGCCGTATCCAGCAACAAGCTTTTGATAATTCGGTCAATAAAAGTCATATTTCAATTCTTGATATGCCAACAGGTAGCGGAAAAACCTTATGTAGTTTGAAACTAGCCTTAGAGAGCGGAAAGAAGAGAATCATATACGTCATACCTTACACAAGTATAATAGAACAGACCGCTAATAAGTTTGAAAAAATGTTCGGCGACGTTCTCCCTGTCCTACAGCACCATTCAAACTATTCCTATGACGGCGACACAGAGGAAGAAAAGAAAACCGCAGAGAAGCTCAAAAGGACCTGCGAAAATTGGAACGCACCACTTATAATTACCACAAGCGTGCAATTTTTCCAATCCATATACCATTATAAAGGTTCAGCACTGCGAAAGCTCCACAATCTCCGTGACAGCGTGATAGTTTTTGATGAAATACACCTTATTCCAACAGAACTTCTTCGCCCCTGCCTTAAAGCTGTGGGCTATATAACAAAATATCTTAACAGCGAAGCCCTTTTTCTCTCCGCCACAATGCCCGATTATTCTAAGCTTTTTGATAAGTTCCTGCCTGATGTGAACTATAATAAGCTTGTTACCGACCGAACCAATTTTAAGTATTTCAAGAAATGCGAATATAAAGACATGGGCAAAACCTCTCTTGAAACCATTGCAGAAAATGCCTCTCGGTGTAAAAATGCCCTGATCGTTGTGAATACCAAGAAAACAGCGGCAGAGCTTTATAGCCTTGTTCAAGGTGAAAAATATCACCTTTCCGCCAATATGACCCCAGCCCACAGAAGCCGTGTCATAGAAGTAGTAAGAAAGAAGCTTAAAAAGGGCGAGCCTATCACAGTAGTTTCAACTTCACTTGTAGAAGCAGGCGTTGACCTTGACTTTAACACAGTTTTCCGCCAGCTTTCAGGATTAGACAGTATTTTGCAGGCAGGGGGCAGATGTAATCGTGAGGGTAAAGATGCCAAGGGCTATGTGTACGTTTTTGACATTGACGAAACATACCGCAAGGGAAGCGACCTTGCCATGAGAATTAACAAGACTAAAGGTTTGCTGGAAAAGTACCAAGATATAACTTCCTATGATTGTATTAAAGAATACTACGACGGAATTTTCGACTTCAACCAAAGTCGTATAGCTGAAAACTCTATTGCGAAATATAACGAACAAAGCAACTCATTCGACCGCCAAGGCTTAATGTCACCATACAGCATACCATTCCGAAGCTACGCAATGCAGTTTGAATATATCTCCGCCGACACTATCTCTCTCGTTATCGACGATCCTAACGACCAGACTTGCCATAAACTTGTTGAAACCTTGCGTAATGGTGATATGTCAGTAAGAAGAGCATTGCAGAAATATTCAGTGTCTGTCTATATGAACGTTTTCAAGGATCTTTATTCTCAGGGTGTTCTCAAAGATCACGGCACAGGCATATTCATTCTTGAAAATCAAAGTTATTATAATAATGAAACAGGTTTGGACACCCAAGCCGCAATGCAGGATTATTTCATCTAAAACAAATGGCAGGCTGCCACCAAGACAGTCTGCCACTTGCTGCATTCCATATCGTACCGAATACGAATATTTTTCAACTCACATATGCGTAAAGCATAGACAAGTATATTATACAAACATTATTTTAAAAAGTCAACTTTTTTATACCACAAACCATTGAACGTAGAATTGTGAAATATGCCTAAAATCCGACACTTTTTTTATACATGAAAACTATTGACATTTTATTCATAATGGAGTATCATATATGTAGAGCGAAAGTAATGTACCAAATACTAATATAAGCTTAAAAGGAGTGATGCTAAAATGAGCTATGGTTTTAAGACCATCGTGACAGGTGACTACGCTTGCTTCTCAAGACCTGAAATGAAAGTTGAGAGGGTGAGTTACGACGTACCCACACCAAGCGCACTGGAGGGACTTATCAAATCAGTATATTGGAAGCCTGCCGTGCGCTATCAGATAAACAAAATAGTGGTGTTCAACCCTATCGAGTTTACCAATATCCGACGAAACGAGGTCAAAGATAAGCTGTTGTTATCATCAGTGAAACAGCAAATGAAAGGCGGAGGCTCAGCGGAGATGTACACCTCGGAGATACGAAGTCAGCGTGCGGCAATGGTGTTGAAAAATGTGAAATACGGTATCGAGTTCACGTTTGAGCGCACCTATCTTAAATCAGACCACCCCGACGAATCTGATGAGAAGCATTATAACATAATGCTCAGACGTCTCAGAAACGGCCAGCATTTCAGACAGCCATGCCTTGGCTGCCGTGAATTTGCAATAAAGAGTATTGAACTTGTTGACGACTTTGACCTTACACAGATAGCACCGCAAAATATGGGAGATAAAGACCTTGGCTTTATGCTTTACGGCATGAAGTTTGAGGACGGAGGCAAGCCTGTCAATAATGATTGGAATGACCCTAAGTTTTCTGACAAGGCCGATGCAGTTTTCTACCGTCCGCATATGATAGACGGTGTTATCGATGTTGCAAAATACAGGGAGGAGATTAAATGCTGATTAAAGCCTTGTGCGATTACAGTGCTTTGCAGGAGAATAAAACTCCTGCAGGCTATTGTAAGCAAGCCATACACTTTGAAATTCTTCTTACCCCCGAGGGCAAGATAGCCGCAATAAACGATTTGAGAGTACCCCGAATTATTCCTCTGAAAAATAAAAAGACAAAAACAGTCTATGATTCAGTAATGGAACAGCTTCCTGTAAGAACGCAGAAACCGGGCATTGACAAAAACACGATCGAACACAGACCACTCTACATATTCGGTCTGAACTATGATAAAGGAACTTTGACCCCTGCAGACGCTACCAACAAAGCGGCAAAATCACACAAATGCTTTTGCGAATGGAATGAGAAGTTCTTTGAGAATATCGACTCACCTATTTGTAAAGCCTATCTTAACTTTATCCGTACATGGGAACCTGAGCAGGAGACCCAAAACCCACACCTTCTTGCCCTAGGCAAGGAGTATTCAAACTCCTACTATGAGTTCGGACTTGACGGATCACCTGAAACTAAGCTTCACAATGACAGCAAATTCAAAGCCGCCTATGAGGATTATCTCGCCCAGCTTAACGCCGACAGCGACAGTGACGATACCGAACTATCCACCTGTTCTATTCTTGGTGAGAAGCTCCCGCAAGCCCGTATCCATGATAAAATAAAGGGTATAGGTTCTGGAACAGGTAGTGTGCTTATATGTATGAAAGAAAAAGCCTTTGAGTCCTATGGCAAGAAGCAGTCCTACAACAGCAATGTTTCTGAGAAAGCCATGAAAATGTATACCTCTGCGCTTAATTCTCTGCTTGCTGACAGAAGCCATTACAAGACTTTTGACGATATGACAATAGTCTATTTCGCAATGAAGAAGAACGATGCAGAAGAATGCAATATGTTTGCCGGTATGTTCAGCGGATTTGAGGACGAATTAAATAAAACCGTTGTGACCGAAGCCGACCGAAACATAAACACTGTCATGACCCAGCTTAAACAGGGCAGGACAGCCGATATGCCATATGACCCTAACGTAGAATTTTACGTTGCAGGCTTTACCCCAAACAGCTCCAGAATATCCCAGAAGTTCATCTTCCACGATAAGTTCGGCAGGATATTTGACAATGTACTCAAACATCAGCAGGATATCTCATTTACTGAGGGTCAGCGCCAAGTAAGCATTGAACGTATCAAGCGTGAGCTTATCTCACCAAAATCGTCCAAAGAAAAAGTTCCGTCACCTCTCACCGCCGCACTTTTTGAAGCAATACTCAAAGGCACAAGATACCCTGACGAACTGCTTTCCACAGTAATAACAAGGGTCAAGACCGACAGCGACGAGGAGAACAACCATTTTATAAAACTCAATGATACAAGGGCAGGCTTGATAAAAGGCTGCATAAACCGTAAACAAAATAAGGAGGAGATCAAAATGTCATTAGACCTTGAAAACAAAAATCAGGCTTATCTCTGCGGAAGACTTTTCGCAGTGCTTGAAAAGATCCAGCAGGACGCTTCAGGCGGAGGACTTAACAGAACAATTAAGGACTCATACTTTGCTTCTGCGTGCTCAAAGCCGTCAACAGTTTTTCCAAAGCTGTATAAGCTTTCACAAAACCATATCAAGAAGCTTTCAAGCCCAATATTCTATAACAAACTCTGCGGAGAGATACTTGACGGACTTGACGGTAAATTCCCGTCTACACTCTCCCTTGACGATCAGGGCAGATTTATTGTAGGATATGCACAGCAGAATAAAGCACTTTACACCAAAAAATCAGAAGAATAAAGAAAGGACGAAATATTATGGAAAACGCAATCAAGAACAGATATGAATTTGTAATGCTTTTTGACGTTGAGAACGGCAACCCAAACGGCGACCCTGACGCAGGCAATATGCCTAGAACAGACCCTGAAACAAGCCTCGGCATCGTTACAGACGTGTGCCTTAAAAGAAAGATAAGAAACTTTGTGGAGCTTACCAAAGAGGGCGAAGCAGGCTACAATATCCTTATCAAGGCAGACAAAGCCCTCAATACAAAGTTCACCGAAGCTTATAATACCCTTGGCCTTGCCACAAAGCAGAAAGGCAAGAATCCTGATGACGTTAAGCAGGCTCGTGACTATATCTGTCAGAACTATTTTGACGTAAGAACTTTCGGTGCAGTAATGAGTACAGGCGATGACCCGTGCGGCATTGTAAGAGGTCCTGTACAGCTCAACTTTGCAAGAAGTATCGACCCTGTTTTTGCTCAGGATATTACAATCACAAGACAGGCAAGAACAACAGAAGACAGACAGCAGAGCGGTGAGACCGAAATGGGCAAAAAGAGCATAATCCCATACGCTCTCTATCGTGGCGAGGGCTATGTTTCCGCAATGCTCGCTCAGAAGATAACAGGCTTTAGTGAGGACGACCTTGAGCTTCTTTGGACATCAATTATCAATATGTTCGAGCATGACAGAAGCGCCGCAAGAGGAAAGCTCTGTATGCGTAAGCTTATCGTGTTCAAGCATGACTCCGCCCTGGGCAATGCCCCTGCACATATCCTCTTTGACAAGGTGTCAGTTAAGCTCAAAGACGGCGTGACAACTCCAAGACATTACTCAGACTATGATATCTCCATAGATAAGGATATGCCTGAGGGCGTTACCCTTATTGAAAAGCTCTGATGAGCGAAGATGTAACTATCAATATCCGTGACATACAGCATTATATGTATTGTCCACGCAGGTTTGCTCTTTTAGAAGTTAATGACGACTGGGCTGAAAACGCCTTTGTCGTCAAAGCAAACCTCCTCCATGAGAACGTCCACAGCGGCGAGCGTAACTTTGAAAATAAGCGTAAGATCGTCCGAAGTGACGTGGCAGTGTATAACGATGACCCTAAGTACAATATTTTCGGAGTTGTAGATTGTATCGAGTTCGTCCGTGACAAATGCGGCGACTATATAGATACCCTGGGCGGCACATTCCGTGTGGAAATTGTGGAGTATAAACCCACCAGACCCAAATCAGGGGAGTTCAATCAGACCGACGCTATACAAGTCTATGCGCAGAAGCTTTGCGTGGATAACGTGTTTCATTGCAATAGCCGATGTTTTCTGTACTATGCAGATGTGCGCAGACGATCAGAATTGCCCTTTGATACTCAGGGCGCAGAGTATGATAAAATGCTTTGCGACTATCTTGGAAAAATGCGTGAGATACTTGCAGCGGATATTATTCCAAAGCGTGTAAAAGGTCAGAAATGTTCAGGCTGTTCACTGTCGGATATGTGCTTTCCAAAAGTGAAAAAATATAGCGTGAAAAATACGATTTTCTCCATGAACGGAGGCGAAAACAATGCGTAAACTGCTCAATTCACTTTATATTCTCGAAGAAACTGCCTACCTCACACTTGACGGCGAAAACATAGTGTGCAGGGCAGAGGACAGCGAGAAGTTCCGTGTGCCTTTTACTAATATCGAGGATATCTATATTTTCAGCTATTCGGGCTGTTCACCTGCGCTTATGGGCAAGTGTGCAGAATATGGCATAGCCGTTAATTTTATTTCTCCTCAAGGTAAATTTCTCGCAAGAGTTCAGGGCAAAACAAAGGGCAACGTCTATCTGCGAAAAGAGCAGTTTGAGCTATTTTCTATTCCTCAGCTCGACCTTATCAGGAATACTGTCGCCGCAAAGCTTTCAAATACACGTTATCTTATCAGACGTTCGCTCCACGATAACCCGGATATAAACAGTGACGGAGCGCTTACAGATTGTATAAAATATCTTGAAAACGGCATAAAGACTGTCTATGAAACTGCCGATAAAGATATCATCATGGGTATAGAGGGAAGCTGTGCAAAGGCATATTTTGATATATTTGACCGACTGATACTCCACCAAAAAGAAGATTTTTACCTTGCCAACCGCACCAAACGCCCACCCCTCGACAGAGTAAACGCCATGCTCTCGTTTCTGTATACTATCGCAATTTCATCATATACATCAGCCCTTGAAAGCGTAGGACTTGATAGCTGCCTCGGCTTTTACCACGCCCTGCGTTCAGGCAGAAGCAGCCTGTCCTGCGACCTTGTAGAGGAATTTCGTTGCGTGGTGGAGCGACTTGTGCTTACCATGATAAACTTGAAAATGATAAAGCCCGAGGACTTTGAAACTCAGGTCAGTGGCGCAGTATACCTCTCCAAAGAGGGCAAGAAAAAAGTCCTCACCGCATGGCAGGAGCGTAAGCGCACAAGCATAGTCCACCCATATCTGGGCGAAAAGATACAGCAAGGGCTACTCCCATATGTGCAAAGCTCGCTTCTCGCAAAATATATCCGTGGCGAGCTAGATGAGTACCCGAACTATTTGCTGAAATAGAGGTGATATAAATGATGACCTTAGTAAGCTATGATGTATCAACAACAGATAATAAGGGTAAAACAAGGCTGAGAAAAGTGTCGAAAGAGTGTCAAAATTATGGACAGCGAGTGCAGAACAGCGTGTTTGAAATAGACGTAGACTATGGCACTTTTCTGAAAGTGAAAGATAAACTTCTGAAAATAATAGACCCAAAGCATGATAGTCTGCGGATATATTACTTAGGCAACAATTGGAAGCATAGAATAGAACACTACGGCACCAAAGAGACCTATGACCCCGAAGGCGTCCTAATATTTTGACCAGCGTACCCCAAGTGAACCACAAATCCCTAGTAAGTTCGCATGAAAATACCATGCTATTTGTGAATGCACAGTGAACAAAATCAAATCGATATCCATTAAATAAAAAAATAAGTCCGCATCACGTTGAGCAAGCACCAGATATACACAACATCAAGTGTCACGCTCCACGTGAGCGTGTGAGTTGAAATGTAAAAATCACGCTCGCCAAACTTATCTGCAAAATGTCACGCTCCACGTGAGCGTGTGAGTTGAAATGCAAATTGTTCAGCATATCAATAACGTTGATTATCGTCACGCTCCACGTGAGCGTGTGAGTTGAAATTTAATGGTAACATTGTATCAGGGATATAGGTACTGGTCACGCTCCACGTGAGCGTGTGAGTTGAAATGCGGACTGCGTGCCAAAATAAAACGCAATTACCGGTCACGCTCCACGTGAGCGTGTGAGTTGAAATAAAATGCGTATGTACCCGTATCCCCGCCACAAATTGTCACGCTCCACGTGAGCGTGTGAGTTGAAATGAAAACAGACTCTGCACCCTTAACGTCCGTGTTGGGTCACGCTCCACGTGAGCGTGTGAGTTGAAATTCAAGGTAGCGGCTATCCCACCTGCATTCAAGGAGTCACGCTCCACGTGAGCGTGTGAGTTGAAATACAGAGATATGCAAAACTAATTGCATATCTAAAAGTCACGCTCCACGTGAGCGTGTGAGTTGAAATCCCTTGACGAAGCTGCTGTATTGAGAAGCTTCGGCAGGTCACGCTCCACGTGAGCGTGTGAGTTGAAATCTCATATGGTTTGGAACGCCGTATGCTGTTCGTGTCACGCTCCACGTGAGCGTGTGAGTTGAAATGCTTGGCATAGTCGCTTGCTATTCCTCAGCTTCTGGTCACGCTCCACGTGAGCGTGTGAGTTGAAATTGGCTGCCCACGCATTGGCTACCTCGCCAGGTTGTGTCACGCTCCACGTGAGCGTGTGAGTTGAAATTCGTTATATTTTTCTTGCATATTCATAACTCCTGTCACGCTCCACGTGAGCGTGTGAGTTGAAATGTTTGTACAAATGTGTGCAATATCTTTTGGCTTGTCACGCTCCACGTGAGCGTGTGAGTTGAAATAATTCGTTTTCAAAGCGTTTATAAAATGCGTTGCAGTCACGCTCCACGTGAGCGTGTGAGTTGAAATGGCTACCCAGCGTGCGGCTTCGTGACAGAACTGCGTCACGCTCCACGTGAGCGTGTGAGTTGAAATGCTAATGCCAACGTAAATTCGCTCAAGGCAATTGGTCACGCTCCACGTGAGCGTGTGAGTTGAAATTTGATACGGGATTAAGCATTAACCCGTTGGTTGGCGTCACGCTCCACGTGAGCGTGTGAGTTGAAATTTGAAATTTCCATTTAAAGGTTTATGTTTTCTACCGTCACGCTCCACGTGAGCGTGTGAGTTGAAATACGGGTTCAATATACCCCTGTTTGAATTTTTCCCGCGTCACGCTCCACGTGAGCGTGTGAGTTGAAATTACAACTAGCAATGAACATACGTGAATGTATGAAAGTCACGCTCCACGTGAGCGTGTGAGTTGAAATGTCAATCCCATTTCAGCAAAATACGGGCATGATTGTCACGCTCCACGTGAGCGTGTGAGTTGAAATTTCCTACAAATTTACTAAGAGCCAAGTTGATACGTCACGCTCCACGTGAGCGTGTGAGTTGAAATTGTTTTTGTATGTTGTGCTATTAAATTGTCCGTGTCACGCTCCACGTGAGCGTGTGAGTTGAAATATTAAGTCGTTCATGTCGCTTTCAGTTTTTGCAGGTCACGCTCCACGTGAGCGTGTGAGTTGAAATTTCAGATTTTTAAAATTTTAAGATAGTCTGGTTGTCACGCTCCACGTGAGCGTGTGAGTTGAAATTTTTTAGTAAATATTCCTGTTCTTTACCTTTTACGCGTCACGCTCCACGTGAGCGTGTGAGTTGAAATTGTCAAGTCTTTCCATTCTTCCGAAATTTCCACGTCACGCTCCACGTGAGCGTGTGAGTTGAAATTTGAAATGAAAGACACTGAGGAAGAGGAAGAGGAGTCACGCTCCACGTGAGCGTGTGAGTTGAAATTATGAAGCTATTCTTGACAAAATAGTTAATTTTTAGTCACGCTCCACGTGAGCGTGTGAGTTGAAATAACTGCGTCAGGCATTTCACATCGTACCTTCTGCGTCACGCTCCACGTGAGCGTGTGAGTTGAAATTGAATGGGAGGAAGAAGAATGCTAACGAGAGAAGTCACGCTCCACGTGAGCGTGTGAGTTGAAATTAAATAGATTTTTCACACGTTCCGCAGGGTTGACGTCACGCTCCACGTGAGCGTGTGAGTTGAAATAAAACATATTTCAATCAAACACGCCTTTGCGGTGTCACGCTCCACGTGAGCGTGTGAGTTGAAATGTGCATGCGTACTGTTTCAATATCTGGTAAACTGGTCACGCTCCACGTGAGCGTGTGAGTTGAAATTGTAAAATTTTGTCATAGGATATTTGTGCCGTACCGTCACGCTCCACGTGAGCGTGTGAGTTGAAATTTCCGCTGGGCTATGAACAATACCAAGGTATGCGTCACGCTCCACGTGAGCGTGTGAGTTGAAATCACAATGGCGGCTATCCGCCGTTCGGATATGACATGTCACGCTCCACGTGAGCGTGTGAGTTGAAATATGAATGCCGATGACAGAATTCCGAAGTTTCTGGGTCACGCTCCACGTGAGCGTGTGAGTTGAAATTTTGAGATGTTCTAATGGCACTTGAACATACTCGGTCACGCTCCACGTGAGCGTGTGAGTTGAAATTTTAGGAGGTATAACATATGGCAAGATACATCGAGTCACGCTCCACGTGAGCGTGTGAGTTGAAATGTAGTACAGCATTACGCCTGACATTGCCTGCTTGGTCACGCTCCATGTGAGCGTGTGAGTTGAAATACGATAATGTAAAAAAGAGAGGTATCATGCAATGATTAAATTATTTTTGAAAGAATACGTAGATGAAATGTCAACTGTATGTAGGGATAATCAGAATAATGTAAGTATCGCTGTAAATCCCAATTCTGAAAGGCAGGGACATCCTTATTTCAAATTTTATAATAACGTTTATTATGGAGATGCTGCTAAGGTGGTTAGAATTTTATTTAATTCAGCAGATTATGTTGAAAATAAAAATGCAGAAGACCAAAAGCTTTGGAAACTTTCGCATAATGAAAAGAAGTTGCTTAAAGAACTTTTGAGTAGTCCTTCTGCAGAATATTCAGATATGACTATTTGGGAAGCTTGTAAATTTGAGTGGAACTTTGAATATTTAGAGCAATCTATTAACTTAGATAAATATGTAAATGGTGAATATGATAAGGATAAAACATTCACAGAAAATCCTGGCTATGTACCCTACAGTTTGGAAATGCCTGATTATTTAGAATTAAACTTTTGCTAAATATGTAACTTTAACGTACGCTCCACGTGAGCGTATGAATTGAAATGTTGACAAATCGGGCAAAAGTGATATAATAGAAGTCACGCTCCACGTGAGCGTGTGAGTTGAAATAAAGCTCTGCCAAACTGGATATGCTGGGACGCTGGTCACGCTCCACGTGAGCGTGTGAGTTGAAATTATATGTCACAGCTCACAGACACTACGCCTGAAGTCACGCTCCACTTGAGCGTGTGAGTTGAAATATATCCTTGCTCGATCATGTAAAGTATCAGAGCGTCACGCTCCACTTGAGCGTGTGAGTCAAATTTCGTTTCAACGCAGGACTTATCAATATTGAATAATACAAATAACCGCTTGACTAAGGTCGGGCGGTATTTTTATACCCAAATACTATACATTTTTCATGTGTTTTCCGTCAAATCCGCCAATTCACACCCCGAAATTTGTGCAAACAAATGATTTATAATTTAATTTGGCAACATTTCTGCAATTGTTGCATTTTTTCTGCAACAAAATACCCACTTTTCGTGTATAAGTAGAAGAGGTTTCACCACAAATCGGAAACCTTGCGGAGCGACAGTGTATGAGGAAACATTTTGTCAACGTGAGTTAGGTGAACACGATGAGAGGTTCTGATCGCACAGAAAAGCACTTCCTGCACTCCGTCTGAAGCTTGAAAATTGAATATTTATACCGACACACCTTAGCTATACCCCATGAGCATACTGCTAAATTTAATTGTTATAACCGCCTTTGTTGACATTATTCATATAAAATGGTATACTTAAAATAAAATTTATACATAATGAAAAGAGTAAATTTGATGAATAAACATACCACTATTGATAAGTCAACAGGCGAGAAAAAATGTAGCTGCTTTAAACGTTGCGGCGGCTGTCAGTTGGATAAGGTCTACGCCCAGCAAATAGAATGGAAGCAGGCAAAAGCCGATAGAATGTTGAGCCGCTTTTGCAGACCTCAGCAGATAATAACTATGGACGACCCCTATAATTATCGCAATAAAGTCCAAACTGTCTATAAGGTCAATAGCTCAAAGCGTATCGTCTCAGGGGTATATCAGTCCTCTACCCATAGCATGGTAATAACTGACGATTGCTTTTTGGAGGATATAAGAGCACAGCAAATAGTCGCTACCCTTAAAGAGCTTATGGCTGACTTCCGTATCCTTCCATATAACGAGGAAAGTGATCAGGGCCTTCTTAAGCATACCCTTATCCGTACCTCCCAAACAACAGGCGAGGTAATGCTCGTGCTAGTTACAGCTACTCCGATATTTCCTGCAAAGAAAAATTTCGTTAAAGCTATTACGGAAAAACACCCGTATATAACCACTATCGTCCAAAACGTTAATAAAGGCAGAGTTCCTCTTACTTTGGGCGACCGTGATATTATAATGTACGGCAAAGGCTATATCACTGACGAACTTTGCGGCTGTAAGTTCAGAATTTCACCTCATTCTTTCTATCAGGTAAACCCCGAGCAGACCGAAAAGCTCTATTCTAAAGCAGTTTCCTGTGCAGAGCTTAAAAAAGGCGATAAAGTTATCGACGCATATTGCGGAACAGGTACTATCGGTCTTATCGCCGCAAAAAGCGGTGCAGACGTGGCAGGCGTTGAGCTTAATGCCGAAGCTGTAAAGGACGCAGTTTCAAACGCCAAGCTCAATAAGCTTGACAATATCAGGTTTTATAATGAGGACGCAGGTGAGTTCATGACAAAGCTTGCGCAGACAGGTGAGAGCTGTGATACAGTTTTCCTTGACCCTCCAAGAGCAGGTACAACAGAAGAATTTGTTGAAGCCTTGGGCAAACTCAGACCTGAAAAGATAGTCTACGTTTCCTGTAAAATAGAAACTCTCGAGCGTGATTTGAAGCTTCTTGCAAAAATAGGCTATAAAGCACAGCTTATCCAGCCCGTTGATATGTTCCCGCATACCACAGGTATCGAAAATGTGGTGCTTTTAAAAAGAAAAATGATGTCGCTCACACCAAACAGAACACCTGATAAAAAGGGGGATAAAAAAATTGAACGAAAAGGTAAAACTTCTCACAGATAATATCGAAAAAGTTATCGTCGGCAAGACCGACTCTGTGCTTAAAATAATCACAGCCATGCTTTGCGGCGGTCATGTTCTTATCGAAGACGTGCCTGGAGTAGGCAAAACTCAGCTTGTATCAGCCCTTGCAAGGTCAGTGGACGGCAAATATAACCGTATCCAGCTTACCCCTGACGTTATGCCGTCCGATATCGTTGGCTTTTCTATGATAGACCAGAAAACTCATGAACTTGAGTATAAGGAGGGTGTGGCAATGTGCAATTTCCTCTTGGCAGACGAAATAAACAGAGCCTCCCCAAAATCTCAGTCAAGCTTGCTTGAAGTCATGGAAGAACATCAGATATCCATTGACGGTAAAACTCATGAACTTCCGTCACCATTTATGGTGCTTGCCACACAAAACCCTGTGGAAACTTACGGCACTTATCATTTGCCTGAAGCCCAAATGGATAGATTTCTTATGAAGATATCAATGGGCTATCCCTCATATGATGATGAGCTTGATATCATGTCAAGAGCCGAAAGATCAGGCTTTGCAAAGAATATCCAGCCTGTCATGACCCTTGAAAACGTCCGTGAGCTTATGGGCTACGCTGAAAATGTGACCGCAGAGCTTTCTGTGAGAAAATATATCCTGAGCCTTGTTACCGCAACAAGAAATTCAGATTATGTAAAGCTTGGCGTTTCTCCCCGTGGAAGTATCGCACTTCTCAAAGCTTCAAAAGCCTATGCCTTTGTTCAGGGCAGAGGATTTGTCATGCCAGATGATGTCAAGGCTGTTATGCCTGACGTTCTTGCACATAGACTTATGCTTTCTCCAAAAGGCAAATCCGCCTTTGAAAATGAAAGGGAAGCTCTTGAAAATATCGCTCTTACAGTAAAATCACCTGACGCAATAGAGAAATAGAGGATATGACCCCATGAAAAATCTTTTAGGTTATCTTACCTGCGTGGCGGTGGCGATACTGCTTAGAGTTTATATAAACGGAAGCGGTGGTACGCTTGTGCTTTATCTTTTAGCTATAGCCTTTGTGATATCTCTTGCGGCACTTCTCATTACCAAGCGTAAACTTGTGGCAGCTATAAAGCTTTCCACAGAAATAAGTGCAAAGAACGAGGAGTTTGACGCTGACATAATGCTTTTAAATGCAATACGCATTATTCCCTCATGCGTTGTTGAGGTAACGGCAGAGTGTTCAGATAATATCGGTGCTGTAAGCCCACTTGAATTTAAAACTATCGTGGCAGGCGGCAGACAGCAAAGCGTCAGCGTTAAGCTGAAAACACGCTATGCAGGTCTTGGCACAGTGAGAATAAAAAGCATACGTCTGCATGACTATCTTGGAATAATCACTCTGCACCTTGACAGTTCACGTTATGAAAAAGCCGTGGGAAAAATAAAAATAATGCCGAATATCCCTGACACTTGTTCTCAAACAGAGCTTCTTAAAGCAACTTCCGAGAACGCTTCATTTGACGATAACGAAAGCGAATCAGATGAAAATGCACTTGGTCTTACAGGCGTTCCGGGCTATGACCACAGACAGTATGAGATAGGCGACCCGCTGAAAAGAATAAACTGGAAGCTTTCTTCAAAGCGTGACGAGCTTATGGTGCGCCTTGATGAAAAGGTCACGGCTTCAAGTCAGGCGTTTTTCCTTGATATACCAAGCGAAAATCATGACCCTATGTTTGCTATGAATATTGATAATATAGTCGAAGCGAGCCTTGCAATGCTTTCAATGCTTATCATGGAGGGCTTTGAGAGTGAGTATAATTATTATCTTGACGGCTGGAAAAGCATGAAAATAAAGCAGGCAGGTGATATAATAGAGCTTCAAAACGACCTTGCGGCAATAGCACCATATCCGCAGGAAAAGCGTTTTGCCTTTTCTCATGAGATAGGCAAGACAGCTCCTATTTGCTTCACAGCCTGCATGGCGACTTCTCAGGGGGATTTTTCTTCTCTTATGGAAGAATTTAACGGCTCTTTTGTAGTGACACGTCTTAGCGGTCTTGATAAGCAGACAGAAAATATGTGGCTTGTAGACGAAACTTTCGAGTTTCGTAAAATGACATAGGGGGTGTGGCTTTTGAATACTAAAACTGCTCAGATAAAAAACACCCTTGTGAATATTCTTTCAAAATATGCTTTGCCACTGCTCCTTGGAGCAGTGGTCATGAATATAATCTTTAAGACCTATCTTGTAGACAATGTCAGACTTTATACTTTTGGATATGTGGTCTATGAATGTCTGCTGTTCGCTCTTTTTGAGTGGCTGAAGCCGAAAAAAGTCCTGAGAGGTCTTGTCTATACCGCCCTTATGGTGGCAGTGCTGTTTTTGGGCTTTCAGCTTCTTCGTGCTGGATTTGAACATTCTGGAAAATCATTTATCAATTGGTTTTATGTAAACAGGCAGGAGATAGGTCAGATAGATGAATATTTCTACTTTCTGTTTGTGGGACTAGGCTTCTTTATCATTTCGGTGCTTTACTATTTCACCATTGTGCGCTATAGAAGCTTTGGAACGATGCTCGTTGTGCTTTTTCCGTTTTTTATTTACGGAAAGCGTGCTGACTCAATGGATACTCTTGACATAACCATAATGCTCACTGTGTTCATTGCACTTATGGTGCACAGCAGACTTGTTTCAGACGAGAGCAAGCATGACCTTGTTATAAACGGCTCTTATGTGGCGGCATCGGCGGTTTTCGTTACCCTTGTGGGTGCGCTTGCAATGCTTATGCCGACTTCCTCAAAGACATCTTATCTTGAAAAAAACAGCAACTTCTTTGATGTGAATATCAAAAGCAGTGGCACATATGATAATCTTAGTGATGAGTCTTCCCAAAGATTTGGCGCAGACGCAACGGGCGAGATTCTTTTCAACTTCACCACAACCTCTGATGAACAGGTCATTTACCTCCGCAGACAATCCTTTGACCTTTTCAGAAACGAGAAGTGGGTAACAGACGATAGCTTCTACGATTTTGATATTGACAAAAATGTTCATCTTTACGGTGACAACGAGGTGAACTCACCGAGCTATGTTTACAGCATAGCAAAGTCACTTGCAGATAAGGATTACACCAAGGATCTTGGCGTGGACAGGTCACAGTTTCCTGATGATCTGTTCAGTGAAAAGGCAGTCATGAATCAGTTCAGCGACAGCTTTACCCCTAGCTATATCCCTGCCCCGCTGATGATAACCCCAGGGGAGAACAACGTTTATATCAAAACAACTCACAGCGAGGTCTACAGACCATATGACACCGCAGGAAATAAGCTTGGCATTAGCTTTGAGTATATTCCTGAAACGGAGAGCGAAAGACAGGCTGCGGCAAATCTTGATATGACCGAAAATCAGTTCAAACTGCTGCTTTCTTATGGTTTGACAAACGGAGATGTCACATCAAATCAAGCGCTGAATATTTATAAGATATATGCGTTGTACACAGATGTTTCTGCATATGACGATAAAGGCGGAAAAATGGAGGCTCTTGCGAAAAACATAACGGAAAACTGCAAAAATGATTATGAGAAAGCTCAGGCGCTTGTGGATTATTTTGAGCAGAACGGCTATGTTTACGATAACGAGTATGAGCCTGACGATGAGTCTATCGCATATTTTCTTTTCACGAGCAAGCGCGGAAACTGCACAAACTATGCCACAAGCATGACGCTTATGGCGAGAATGCTGGGACTTCCAGCAAGGTATGTTGAGGGTTTTGCAGCATATGAAAAGAATGAACGTGGAGAGTTTGTGGTAAGAGATAGCCACGCTCACGCTTTTGTAGAGGTCTTTATCACAGGCATTGGCTGGATGACTTTTGACCCGACAGTTCCGGGCTATCAGCGTGACTACAGTGCAAATGGTACGAACTTTGATGTTTCAACTTTTGTAAGCTATTTCAGCAGGATCGCACTGTTTATCGGTGTAGCGTTTGTGCTTGTGGTTTTCGTGTTCCTTAACAGAATTATCGAGGTATTTTTCCGACTGTCACTTAAATTCAGAGATAACGGAGAAAAGGTCATAAGGCTTTACAGGCGGGTGGTAAGGCTTTTGACCATAGCTTCTAATGATAAGCTATCGGGATACACGCCTGAAATGATAAGAGAATATCTTGTTAAGAGGCGTGGAGTTGAGCTTGGCGGTCTTATAGATCTTTTTGAAAAGACCTGCTTCGGTGGATATGTTCCTGATGAAGCCGAGTGGAAAATGGTCTATGCAGAGTACAAAGTACAATGGAAAAAGCTCGCAAAGCGTGAGAAAACGACTTTGGAGCTTGATAAGAATATGTAATGAAATGGCTGTGCGGAAAAAATTCACGCACGGCTATTTTTTTGTATGAAAAAAGGCTGCCGTATAAAACAGCAGCCTGAGAGTGTGTAAAAAAACTCTGAACGAGCAGGACATCAAGGACGCCCACTGTATCTGATATTTAATTAAAGTGAAGCAAGAAGATCGCTCATTGCGTAAAGTCCTGCCGGCTTTCCACAAAGGAAAACGCCTGCATTCACTGCACCCACAGCGAAAACCTGCTTTGAATGAGCTTCGTGCTTGAGGGAGATGACTTCATCTCTGCCTGCAAAGATTATCTCATGCTCGCCAACAATAGTGCCACCACGGACAGAGTGCATACCGATCTCAGTCTTTTCTCTCTTTGCTCTTACAGAATGACGATCGTAAACATAGTGATACTTGTTGTCAAGCTCCTCGTTTATTGCGTCTGCAAGCATGATAGCAGTGCCTGACGGAGCGTCTATCTTCTGGTTATGGTGCTTCTCGATTATCTCGATATCATACTGACCGCCAAGAACTTTTGCGGCAGTTTTTGCAAGATTTGCAAGAAGATTGATACCAAGGGTCATGTTGAATGTGAAGAAAACAGGTATCTGCTCGGAAGCTTTGTGTATCTTCGCTGTATCCTCTTCTGTATAGCCTGTTGTTGCGATAACAAGTGCAGTGCCGTTTGAAAGGCAATAGCTGAGAAGTCCGTCCAGTGCGGAAGGGTGTGAGAAGTCGATTATTACATCAGGCTTTTCAGGCAGGTCGGCAGGTTCTTTTACTACAGGGAAGTCTGCATAAGCCTCGCCAAATTTGTCGATACCTGCGCTTACTGTGCAGTCGTCACGCTCTGATATAACGTCATATATGAACCTGCCCATTTTTCCGCAGGCACCACATATTGCGATCTTTGTCATTTATATCATTCCTTTTCTTTTTATTTATTGACCAGTATGTGCAGGGAAACGGGCGAACGCTGTTCGCCCCTACAGCACACCTTAAAATTTTGTTATAAACATAAAGGGCGAATTTCTCCGCCCTTTGTATTTTTTTTACTTGATAAGTCCGAGAGCGTTCATTGACGCTTTCAGCTTTTCTATCTTATCATCGCTCATTCTTACAAGCGGCAGACGGCACTCGCCTACCTCAAAGCCCATAAGGTTAAGAGCTTCCTTGACAGGGATAGGGTTTACGTCGCTGAAAAGTGCCTTTGCAAAACCAAGAGTCTTGAATACCTTTTCTCTTGCTTCCTCGTACTTTCCATCAAGGCAGAGCTGTGTGATCTCATGTGTTTCAAATGGCATACAGTTAGAAAGAACTGAAATAACACCCTTTCCGCCCAAAGCCATGATAGGAACTATCTGATCGTCGTTGCCTGAATAGATATCGAGGTCATCGCCGCAGAGAGCTGCCACCTGTGTTATCTGGCTGATGTTTCCGCTTGCTGCCTTGATAGCAACGATATTGTCAATCTTTGCAAGCTCACGGCAGGTCTCAGGAAGAATGTTCACACCTGTTCTTGACGGTACGTTGTAAAGAATGATAGGCAGTGTAACAGCCTTTGCGATAGCGGAGAAGTGTGCGATAAGTCCTGCCTGTGAAGTCTTATTATAATAAGGTGTAACACAAAGCAGAGCGTCAGCACCAAGCTCCTCAGCCTTCTTAGAAAGGTTTACGGCATACTCTGTATGGTTTGAGCCTGTGCCTGCGATAACAGGAACTCTGTGATTTGTCTTTTCAACAGCATAGCGGATACACTCGATATGCTCCTCATCTGTCATGGTAGCACTTTCGCCTGTTGTTCCGCAGATTATGATAGCGTCTGTACCGTTGTCGATGTTGAAATCGATAAGCTCGCCCAGCTTGTCAAAGTTGATAGAGCCGTCAGCGTTCATAGGTGTAACGATAGCAACGCCTGCACCTGTGAAAATAGTCTTTTTCATAAACAGCACTCCTTTCGTGCGTATATATGTGTTATATTAGTCAAAATAGCCCTTTGCTGCAAGAAGCTCAGCCAGCAGAACTGCTCCGCCTGCCGCACCTCTCAGTGTATTGTGTGAAAGGCAAACGAACTTATAGTCATACTGTGAATCTTCTCTCAGTCTGCCTATAGAAACTGCCATGCCGCCCTCAAGGTTTCTGTCGAGCTTAGCCTGTGGACGATCGTCCTCTGTGAAGTAGTTAAGGAACTGCTTTGGAGCGCTTGGAAGCTGAAGCTCCTGTGGAACGCCGCTGAAATCTTTCCAAGCCTGAAGGATCTCTTCCTTAGAAGGTTTATTCTCAAATGATACGAAAACTGCTGCTGTGTGACCGTCGGAAACAGGAACTCTCAGGCACTGTGTTGTGATAGCTGGAGCTGTTGCGTCAACGATAACGTCGCCCTCGATATGACCCCAGATCTTAAGAGGCTCTTTCTCAGACTTTTCTTCCTCGCCGCCGATATAAGGGATAACGTTGTCAAGTATCTCAGGGAAGCTTTCAAATGTCTTGCCTGCGCCTGAAATTGCCTGATATGTGCAGGCAAGAGCCTTTGTTACCTTATACTTATCCATGAGAGGAGCAAGAGCAGGAACGTAAGACTGGAGTGAGCAGTTAGACTTAACTGCGATAAATCCTCTCTTTGTGCCAAGTCTTTTTCTCTGTGAAGCGATTATCTCGATATGCTCAGGGTTTACCTCAGGAATGACCATTGGAACATCAGGAGTATGTCTGTGTGCGGAGTTGTTTGATACAACAGGGCATTCAGCCTTTGCATACTTTTCTTCAAGGGCTCTTATCTCGTCTTTCTTCATATCAACTGCGCAGAATACGAAATCTACCATTGAAGCGATCTTCTCAACGTCCTCCTCGGCGTTCAGAACTGTAAGCTCACCGATAGCTTCCGGCAGAGGCTCTGAAAGCTTCCACTTGCCTGCAACTGCGTCTTTGAGCTTTTTGCCTGCCGAACGTGGTGAAGCGGCAACGCATACTACATTGAACCATGGGTGTTTGTCAAGAAGCAGAGAAAATCTCTGACCTACCATTCCTGTTGCACCGATGATACCGACATTGTACTTTTTCATTATTAAAACTCCTTTTCCTGTGCCATGGTAACAATTTTCTTTGGCGTTATATACTAAAATATGCCGCTGTTCAAATGTTATTTTGCACAAAACATAAAAAATAAACAAATAATAAAAAAACTGGTTGAAAACCAGTTCATCATACAATATAATAAGAATGTTGACATAAAAATTTATGCCGATAGCACTCCACCATTTGTAATGATGACAACTGATAGTCTATTAAACTAACAGTCAGCAGGAGTGTTCCCGATACTCCGCTTCGGCAGTTTTACCTTTCTCATTTACCATAGGCGTTGGGACGCTGTTGTGTGGGGTCACACGAAAAATGATACTCATTTCAACTGCACCTCTATCTGTTCTGTTTAATGATAACAAATATTTAGCGTTCTGTCAATACATATAGATAAAAATATTTTAATTTTCTGTAAATTAATAAGTTTATATGAAATTAATTAGACTTACAGAGCGGTGACGGCTATTGGGTCGGGAATTTTACATCGGGACGTCGGGGGCGCCGTCCCCTACAAAGTTATTCATGTACATTATTATATTATTATAAATAGGAGATATTTAAAATGCTTGATATCAACAACATGAAAAGATCGGATTTTTATTATGACCTGCCACAGGAGCTTATTGCACAGACCCCTGTCGAGCCTAGAAATGCTTCGAGAATGATGAAGATAAACAGGCAGACGGGAGAGGTGGTTCATGACCATTTCTATAATCTATGCAATTATCTCAAAAAAGGTGACTTGCTTGTGCTTAACGACTCAAAGGTGCTTCCTGCGAGGATATACGGCGAGCGTGAGGATACAGGCTCGTTCATTGAGTTTTTGCTTGTGGAGCAGAAAGAGAACATGGTTTGGGAAATCCTTTGCAGACCTGGCAAAAAAGCCAAGATCGGCACAAGATTTGTTTTCGGCGGCGGAAAGCTGAAGGCGGAGATAATTGATGTGTTGGAGGACGGAAACCGTATCGCACGATTTGAGTGCGAGGAGAATTTCTTTGCCACACTTGACGAGATAGGTCAGATGCCTTTGCCGCCTTATATTACTGAAAAGCTGAAGGACAAGGACAGATACCAGACGGTTTATGCTCATGAGCTTGGCTCGTCTGCTGCGCCGACTGCCGGTCTGCATTTCACTGAGCAGCAGCTTGAGGACTTAAAGGCAATGGGTGTGAACATTGCGTATGTTACTCTGCACGTTGGTCTTGGCACGTTCAGACCTGTTAAGGAGGACAAGGTCCTTGACCATAAGATGCACAGGGAACATTATGAGCTTAGCCGTGAAACTGCAGACATGATAAACGAAACGAAGAAAAATGGTGGACGTGTTATTGCGGTGGGTACTACTTCATGCAGGACGCTGGAGAGCGTGGCGGCATTCAATGACGGAAAGATAGTTCCATGTGACGGTTACACGGAGATATTTATTTATCCTGGCTTTGAGTTCAAGGTGCTTGACGGACTGGTTACTAATTTTCACCTGCCTGAAAGCACGCTTATAATGCTTGTTTCTGCATTTATGGGATACGAGAACACTATGAACGCTTATAAGATAGCGGTTGAAGAGAAGTACAGATTTTTCAGCTTTGGTGATTGTATGCTCATAATATCTGAGTGAGCGGTTAGAAATTAGGTTATTGTTAAATATAATCTTAGTTCAAGCTTTCATCTACGGAGGTTTTTTTCTATATGAATGACATTAAGTCAGGGGAGAAGAAACGACTGTATTTATATGACAATCTGAAATTTCTGCTTATAGTGCTTGTGGTCTTGGGGCATTTGATAGACGACAGCACTGTCAAGCTTTTTGGTGACGGCGGCGGTGAAACAGGTGTACCGCAGGCAAAGGTTTTTAGCGGCGCATTTGTGTTTCTGTATGCTTTTCATATGCCGTTGTTTTTATTCATATCAGGACTGTTCAACAGGGGGCATGATGACGGCAGAAAAGTGCTTGGAAAGACGCTTGGATTTGTTGTTATCGGAATGTTAATGAAATGCCTGAATTATTGGTCGCAGGTGAGATTTCAGACGGATTTTGACAAGGAAAACAGTGATGGCGAGATTTTCTTTGACCTTTTAGGCGGCGACGGTGTATACTGGTATATGTTCGCAATGGCAGCGTTTATGGGGCTTTGCTATCTGTTAAGAAACAGCAGACCTTGGGCGGTGCTTACGGCGGCTATGGTGACGGCACTTTCGGCAGGGTATGACCCTAGCGTGGGCGATGAATATGAGCTGTCCAGGATAGTGGTGTTTTTCCCGTTTTACTACTGCGGATATGTGCTTGACCCTGAAAAGGTGGCTGAGTTTGTGAAGAAGTGGTATATGAGGGTGCTGTCCTTGGGAGTGATAGGCATTTGGGCTTATTTCTGCTTTGAAAAAACAAAGCTTGTTTATCCGCTGAGAATGCTTCTTACGGGAAGAAACTCTTATTTTTCCATATCTGAAGCAACGGACATGGATTGCACTTTTTTGAGCAGGCTTCTTGTTATGGGTATCTCGGCACTGCTTTGTTTGGCGGTGCTTGGTATTGGGCTTGATGTGAAGATTCCACTGATAACAAAGTGCGGCTCCAGGACTTTGCAGGTGTACTTCTGGCACAGAACTATAGTTTATATGCTCACATACTATGGTTATCAGGCATATCTTGCAAAGGCTTTTCCTGAACGTTGGGAGCTTTATTTGTCACTTACAGCGATACCTATTGTATTGGTGCTTTGCATAAAAATATTTGGTGTGCCTCTTGATATGGTGCTTAAAGGAATAAGGGGCAGGAATGATATTATAAAGGAGAACGGAAATGGAAAATAACTTTTTTAAGAGCGTTATTGACGCAGACGATGCACCTGTGGTTATTTGTGACCTTGAGCATACAATAGTATATATGAACCCGACAGCGGTCAAAAGATATGAAAAGCGTGGAGGAGCGGCTCTTGTGGGCAGATCCATAAAGGGCTGTCACAACGGGGATTCTAATGACAAGATAGAGCGGGTCATTGCATGGTTCAAAAAGGATAAGGGCAACAACAAGGTGTATACTTTCCGCAATGAAAAGGAAAATAAGGACGTTTACATGATAGCTCTCAGAAATGATGAGGGAGAGCTTATTGGATATTATGAAAAGCATGAGTACAGAAATATTGAAACTATGAAGCTGTATGATATGGAATAGGCTGAAAAAATAATTTATAAGGAGAATTTATGTTTACATTACTTAAACAAGAGGGTGCTGCACGCAGGGGGCAGTTTGAAACTGTTCATGGGACTATACAGACACCTGTTTTTATGAACGTGGGAACTTCGGCGGCAATAAAGGGCGGAGTTTCTTCCATTGATCTGAAAAACGAGCTTAAAACGCAGGTGGAGCTTTGCAATACCTATCATTTGCACGTCAGACCGGGCGACGACATTATATACAAAATGGGCGGACTTCACAAGTTCATGAACTGGGACAAGCCTATTCTTACAGACAGCGGCGGATTTCAGGTATTTTCTTTGGCCAAGCTGCGTAAAATCAAAGAGGATGGCGTGTACTTCAACTCTCATGTTGACGGTCGTAGGATTTTTATGGGCCCTGAGGAGAGTATGCAGATACAATCGCACCTTGCGTCTACTATCGCAATGGCGTTTGACGAGTGTGTGGAAAACCCTGCTGAGCATAGCTATTCAAAGGCAAGCTGTGATAGAACGGTAAGGTGGCTTGAGAGATGTATCGCTGAGCAGAAAAGGCTCAACGGACTTGAGGAGACTATAAACAAGCATCAGATGCTGTTCGGTATCAATCAGGGCTGTACTTATGAGGATCTGCGTATCGAGCATATGAAGCGCATAAGAGAAATGGAATACTGTTCGGGCTTTGCTATTGGCGGTCTGGCGGTGGGTGAGCCTACTGAGGTGATGTATAACATTATAGAAAAGGTCGAGCCTTTTATGCCAAAGGATAAGCCGAGATATCTTATGGGCGTTGGCACACCGACAAACATAATCGAGGCTGTTTACAGAGGCGTGGACTTCTTTGATTGCGTAATGCCAAGCAGAAATGCACGTCACGGAACGCTGTTCACATGGAACGGCATTATGCACATCACTAATAAAAGGTATGAAACTGACCCTAGACCTATTGACGAGCATTGCGATTGTCCTGCTTGCCGTAATCACAGCAGGGCGTACATTCGTCATCTGTTCAAGTCTGAGGAGCAGTTGGGAGGTAGGCTGGCAGTTATGCACAATCTGTATTTCTACAACACGCTCACGGAGAAGATAAGAGAGGCTCTTGACGAGGGCAGATTTGAGCAGTTCAGAAATCAATACAGCTCGCTTCTTGCTTCAAAGTGTGAGGATTAACAAAATATAACGGTATGACGCTGTTTTCGGAAAATGCAAAGATGTTATTTTGTGTTTTCCGAGATGGCGTTTTTTTGTTGAGTGGGGGCTATTTTGTTTGATGAAAGCATGGGTTTGTTGCTTCGACTGGCGAACGCTGTTTGCCCCTACAAAAAAGGTGTGGTAGCAGGCGTAAAAAGTGTGGGTGCAGATAAAAATATAAGGGAAGTCAAGATTGAATGTAAAGCTGTTTTTATACATTATACAGGGGGATTATATGAGTATTTTTGAGCTTTTTCTTACTGCGTGTGGACTTTCTATGGACGCTTTTGCGGTATCGGTGACTAATGGGCTTTGTGTTAGAAAAGGGAGAGTCAGGGGAGCATTGATGTGCGGTATCATATTCGGGCTTTTTCAGGGGATAATGCCTGCGATCGGCTATGCGCTGGGTATGAATTTTGCGGAGTACATAGAGAAGTTCGACCACTGGATAGCTTTGATACTGCTTGGATTCATAGGGTTGAACATGATATGCGGTTCGGGGGACGATGAGATCCAGACAGGGGGCAGGCTCACTTTCGGGGCGGTGCTTGTGCAGGGATTTGCGACTTCGGTTGACGCTCTGGCTGTGGGCATAAGCTTTGCGGCACTTGGTGTGGGCATAGTCAGGTCGGCGGCTTTTATATGTGTTGTTACGGCGGCCTTATCGTTCTGTGGGTTTATGCTTGGTAACAAATTCAGCGGAAAACTCAAAAGCAAGGCAAGGATAGTTGGGGGCGTTATTTTAATATGTATAGGGCTTAAAATATTCGCTGAACAGACCATATTTGCTTAAAACAATTTGCTTATTCACGTAAATATGTATCACATAGATATCTTTGTGAATTTTAATTTAACAATTACAGGTGTGTATGTTCATAAACAAGCCACAATATCAGTGTATAATAAATCTCGTGATTTTTAGACAAGTGTATAAATTTGCGATTGATGTACAAACTTATGATAAGTGTACAAAGTTATGATATGTGTATAAACTTGCGATAAGTGTAAAAATTAGTGCATGGTGACCGACAAGTTTATGGAAAGTCGGAGGGAGGAAAGGCTTTTTATATAGCTGGTTTTATGAAAAAGCTATTTATTTTTGATCTGGACGGAACGCTTGTAAATTCTATTTATGATCTTGGGGACGCCATGAACGCGGTACTTGAGAGATATGAGTTTCCTGTGTTTGATTATGATACCTACAAGCATTTAGTGGGAAATGGTACTTTGAAGCTTGTTGAGCGGGCTTTGCCTGAGAAGCTGAGAAGCGAGGAGAACATCAAAAAGTATCATGCTGAGTTCTCTGAGGAATACAACAAGAGATGTGTGAACAAGACCAAGCCTTATGAGCATATCTGCGAGGTGCTTGACACGCTTCGCAATGAGGGCATTATGACGGCGGTGGCTTCAAACAAGCCTGACGGCTTTGTGAACTACATTGTAAAGAATATTTTCGGTGAGAAAGATTTTGACCTGATCGAGGGCAAAAAGGACGGTGTTCCGACAAAGCCTGCGCCTGAGATAATATACAATATTCTTGGCACGCTTGGGGTCAAGGCTGAGGAAGCTGTGCTTATCGGCGATTCTGATGTGGACGTTATGACGGCAAAAAATGCGGGCCTTGACTGCATTGGCTGTGAATGGGGCTTCAGGGGCAGAGAAGAACTTGAAAATGCAGGTGCGAAGTATATTGCGGAAGTTCCGCAGGACATAGTGAGCATTTGTCATGAGATAAACAGGATATAATTAAAACGGAGGATTTCATATATGAGTTTTGTAATGGCTGATTTTTACAAGAGATTTGTTGACGAGGAGCTTGACAGCGAGGGCAGACTTAAAAGCTTTAAGCTTGACCTGCCTGAGAACTTCAACTTCTCATATGACGTTATAGACGAGCTGGCTAAGAACGTGCCTGATAAGGTGGCTATGCAGTGGGTCAACGAGGAGGGTGAGGAGCATATCTTCACTTACAAGGATCTTTCTGAAAAGAGCAGTCAGGTGGCTAACATGATGCTGGCACACGGAGTTAAGAAGGGCGATTTTGTTATGGCTGTTCTTAAACGTCATTATGAGTTCTGGTTCCTTGCTTACGGTCTTATGAAGATAGGTGCTATCCTTGTGCCTGCTACTTGTCAGCTCAAGAAAAAAGACTATGTTTACCGCTTTGACGCTGCTTCTATCTCTTATATCGTGGCAACTGCGGAGGACGATGTTCCTAATCAGGTGGATTCAGCTCTTGAGCAGTACAGCGGCATGAAAGAGAAGTTTATCACTCACGGTGCTAAAGAGGGTTGGATAGATTTTCTCAGCGAAATGGACAAGTATCCAAAGACTTTTGAGAGGATCGAAACACACGTTACTGAGTCAATGCTCATGTATTTCAGCTCCGGTACTACCGGTTATCCTAAAATGGTACTGCACAAGTATTCACTGGCTGCGGCACACATTATCACTGCTAAGCACTGGCACCACCTTGACGAGAACTCACTGCACCTTACTGTTTCTGAGACAGGCTGGGCAAAGTGTGCATGGGGCAAGATGTTCGGTCAGTTCATCTGCGGTGCAACAACTTTTGTATATGACTTCGACAGATTTATTCCTGCAAACGTTCTGAAAGTAATTCAGGATTACAAGCTGACTTCTTTCTGCGCACCTCCGACAATGTACAGATTTTTCATCAAGGAGGGTCTTGAAAACTATGACCTTTCTTCACTGAAATATAGCTGTATCGCCGGTGAGGCTCTTAACCCTGAGGTATTCAACAAGTGGTATGAGTACACAGGTCTTAAGCTTATGGAGGGCTTCGGTCAGACAGAGGGCGCTGTGCTTGTGGGCAATCTTTACGGCATGGAGCCTAAGCCGGGCTCAATGGGCAAGCCTACACCGCTTTACAATATCGGTATCGTTGACAACGAGGGCAAGCCTGTTAAGGTAGGCGAGACAGGCGAGATCGTTGTTTACGCTAAAAGGGGCGAAAACCCTGCGCTGTTCAAGGAGTATTACAGAAACCCTGAGGCAACGGACAACGCTTGGAGATTTGGTATGTATCACACAGGCGACACTGCTTACATGGACGATGACGGCTACTACTGGTATGTTGGAAGAACGGACGACCTTATCAAGGCTTCGGGTTATCGTATAGGACCTTTCGAGATAGAGAGTATCCTTATGGAACACCCTTCTGTACTGGAGTGTGCTATCACTGCGGCTGATGACGCTATCAGAGGCAAGGTAGTTAAGGCTACTATCGTGCTTGCAAAGGGCTACACTGCTTCTCCTGAGCTTGCTAAGGAGCTTCAGAACTATGTTAAGCAGTCAACTGCTCCTTACAAGTATCCTAGAATAGTTGAGTTCGTGGACGAGCTGCCTAAGACTATCAGCGGTAAGATACGCCGTGTTGAGATAAGAGAGAATGACAGCAAGAAGAATGGGTAATTGATTTAGATATGATAAAAGCACAATGCTCTTTGTGGGCGTTGTGCTTTTTGTGTATTGCTTCGACGGGCGAACGCTGTTCGCCCTTACGGAATTTTTCAGCACATTTTATATTGCAATTTTCAATATTATATATTTTTTTGCTATTTCAATTTCCGTGTTGATAAATGTAAACTTTTTTAGAAAGTATGATATTATCAAACCAATTTCACACTGAGTACCACCGAGTCACACTGAGTCACACAAAAAATCCGATTCCACGGGGCTTTTTAATGGTAGAAAGCTCAAAAACAGCGAAACAGCGCTGTTCTGAAAATTCAAGCATTTTGAAGATTTTTGGTAGAAACTTGGTAGAAGCCGAAAACAACCTTAAAACGGTAGAAAGCCTGTTGACAAAGCAAACTGAATAATGGAAAATAGCGGACGGTGTTTCATAACAGAAGCGCTGTCCACTATTTTTATGTTCAAAATTGAATACCGTACATCGCTTCTCTGCAATGAGGAGTGATTTTTTATTTCAGATGAACTATGTCAAGGAGGTCTTTCTATGCCGAACCCTACGAAAATCCGCTTGCCGAGAATCAATTACAGGTTCATTGCAAGTGCCTGTGTTCCGGTTATTACCGTAATGCTCAACAAGGTCGAAAAGGACTATTCTATGGCCGATGAACTGTGTGACCATGATGAACTGTCGAAGTTCACCCGTGATGAGATCAAAAATGCTGTATCAGAGCTGAACGGCAGAAAGTTTCTCCTTAAAGTGGATAAGCCGTATGGCTGTGTTTATGCGGTGAATAAGCTGCTTATGGCAAATATGGAGTTTGTGTACGGCAGATAAGCTGAGGGAGGAATGGAAATGGACAAGCGTAACAGGAAAAAGAAAACCGTGGACGATACCGTCTGCGAGATACATAAATTCAGCGGTTATGCCGTTCTGAGCAACTGATTTGTGCGGTCTACCAATCTCAGTTGGAGTGCAATCGGTCTGCTTACAAGAGTAATGGATTTCCCCCATGAATGGAATTTCTCTAAGGCTGGACTTATTGCAATATGTCCTGACGGAGAAATTGCTATCAACACAGCTCTTTCAGAATTGAAAGAATGGGGCTATTTGGAAATCAAAATGCTTATGCCGAATGAATCACCTACTGGCAGGATACAGCCGCTTTACAGTTTTTATGAGTATTCTGCAAGGGATACTTCTATTCCGCAGTATGATTATGAACTTGAAACATTCATGGTCGAGAATGCTGTGCTGAACCGTGTCAAGAAAACTGACAACTATACTATGATCAGCAGTAAGCTCCTGCGGAATAAGTCTATAAAAAACAAATACCTTGGCTTTCTTCTCAAAGTGCTTTCTCTGCCTGACTACTGGCATTTCTCCATGTCGGGATTGAAAGCGATATGCCAAGAGGGCAAGACTGCCGTGCATAACGCTGTGAACAAGCTCATTGATATGGGCTACCTTGTTCGTACACAGCTTCGCTCCAATGAGAGCGTATATAACTGCTTTGAGTATGTGTACAGCTTTTTCGATGTTCCTGTCAGCAAGGAAGAAGCTGAAGAGCTTGAATCTGAAACAAGGCGCAAGGCTATCACAATCCGTGAGGGCGGCAAGGCAAAGGCTGCTGTTTCTTCTACGGGTGAAAAACAGAGGGTGGAAAACCCTTATCTGGACACTCCGTCTGCTGAAAATCCGCTGTCTGAAAAACAGGGACAATATAATAACAACAATACAAAACAGAAAAATCAATTACTGTGTGATAAATCCTCTATCATTCCTGCGGCGGCAAAGCCAACTTTCAACATTCCAAGTGTTGAAAAATCTGCTGAGAGAGTGACTGACGGATATAACGCAGAAGAAGTAGAGTATTTCACAGAAGTTGTCAGAGATAATCTCGACTACTGACATCTTGGTGACTGGCTCTGTCAGGACGGTTATGCAGAAGCAGATGAAATAGTCGGCTTTATCGTTAACGAAATATGTTCCCCTCTGCTCTATATCACACTCAGAGGCCAGGCATTTCCCAAAGCAGTTATTCAGTCAAAGATGCTCAAAGCCAATATCTACATGGTAGAGAATGTCCTTGAAAATATGGCAAAGGTCGATAATATCAAGGATTTCCGCCGATATTTCATCAGTTCCCTCTACAACGAGGTTCTGATTTATCATTTCAACGAAGGCTGTGAGAGCCGTAACATTAACGAACAGATCGGGCGAGATCTTGGCTATGGTATCGCTGTCTGACCACGAAAGGAGGTGGTTCTATGGCTGCAAAGAAGAATGTGGCGGTAACTCCTGCATTTACAGGCAGGAATGTATCGCTGTCTGAGATCTCTCAGGCAAGCGGTATCGGCGTTGCTACGCTGAAAAAGGGGCTTATTGCCGGAGCTGTTGACTTCGGTTATGCGATTCCCTGCGGTAAAGGTGATCAGCATCGCTATTACTGCCCTGATAAGCTCGTTTACGAGAAAATCGGGTACTTCAACCCTAAGCCCAATGAGGAGGTGTAACTATGCCTAAGAATCCTTCTTTTCAGGATGTAAATGATCTTTTCAACCGTTTTCACGGTGAGATCGAAGCGCTTATCATGGGTATGCTCGGTGATAAGGTCAGCTACAATCTCCTGAACTGCGTTTTTGAAGATCTTGATGAAGCGCAGGAGGACTTCAACAACCAGCTCGCAACGCTTTATGGAAAGGACGGTGAGAACAATGGCTAAGACTATCGTTACGAAGTTCGGTGAATTTCTGAACTACGATAATCTCGTCAGGATCGGTATCATCACGAATTGGGAAGATGCTGAGGAAGATGAGGAAAGCGGTACGTTCACACCCGATTATGAGATGACCGGTACGGATACAGCAGGCAATCAGATTCCTATGGGTATCTATGCGACACCCGATGAAGCCGAAGCTGCACTCAAAGACCTTCATAACTGGCTGAGTATGGAAGCCTATGCGGTCTATGAGGTCAAGTCTGGCGGTAATCCTGTATAATAAAACTTGACACATCCAAAACAATCAAAGTATAATAAAAACGAAGGAGTGTGTCATCAATGGAAACAGGAAAACAATATGATGAAGAGTTTAAAAAGCAGGCAATAAAGCTCGCGAAGGAGATTGGCACCAAGGCAGCAGCAGATGAGCTGTGCATCCCCAAAGCTGGGGACGTGGGTGCAAAAAGCACTGATCGGGGAAATAGACACAGGTGCAGGCTCACGTACACCGGGAGATTCACTTACTATCGCACAGCAGCTTCAAGCATCAAACAAGCGGATCAAAGAGCTTGAAAAGAAAAAACGTGAGCTTGAAGAGCTTGATGAATTTCTGGAGTAAGCATCTGTTTTTTTTGCTACGAACCGTCGGAAGTCAGGACAGAAGAACGGTTAAAGTTCATTTCCAAAAAGACCGATGACGGTAGGAGCCTTTTTTCTTTGTGTCGCAATTTGTGAAAATAAGTGTCGATAAAAAGTGACACAATCTATTGACGTGGCGCACAAAAGATGCTATAATATATGATAAGATATTGTAGGAGATGGAGTGCGGCTTATGGGCGAAAATAATCAAAAGATAAAATTGCTCCGAATAATGGAGTTTCTGCGTTCGGAATCAGAAGCAGGTAAGCCTGTTTCCACCAATCAAATAATCAATTACCTGAAAGGACATAATATATCCTGTGAGCGAAGAACACTTTATAAGGATATGGAACTCTTAATCGAAAGTGGAGCTAATATAGTCAAAACAGAGCTTGGCAGAGAAAACGCATATTACATTGATGAGGTTTCTCTTTCTTTGGCAGAATTGAAGATACTGATAGATGCTGTTCAAGCCACTAATTTTATCACCGATGTAAAAACAGCGGAGCTTGTTGAGAAATTGCTTGCTTTCTCCGGCATAAGGCGTTCTGAGATCATGAGAGATAATATTGTTCTCTATAACAATCACAAACATTCTAACGGCGATATTTATGATAACATAGAGCAGATCGAGCTTGCAATCCGGCAAAAAAAGCAAGTGAGTTTTTACTACTTCGATTTAGATGAAAAAAAGAATCGTGTTTACCGTAAAGAAAAGAAGCGATACATTACTGATCCGGTCGCTTTAGTATTCAGCGAGGATAATTACTACCTTGTTGCGTATAGTCAAAAGTATCAGAATGCTGTAAATTACAGAGTTGACCGAATGGACACTGTGGAGGTAGAAGATACCCCAATATGTGAAGAAGCACAAATCAAGAAACGAAAAACCGAAAGTTATACAGAACAAGTTTTCAAGATGTATAACGGAGAAGTAGAGGAAGTGACACTTGAGTTTCCACCTGAACTCCTCGGTGCAGTATACGACAAATTTGGAGAAAAGACGATCATACGACACTCTGATGCTGATAGGCTCAAAATCAAAGTCACCGTTCAGATCAGTCCTCCCTTCTTTGGTTGGCTGTTTCAGTTTATGGGAAAAATGAGGATTTTAGAGCCACCCAGTGTTCTGGAAAAGTATAATAAATGTATTCGTGATACACTTGAGTGATAAACAACACAAATAACATGGAGGTGTTGGTATGTATTACAAAGACACAGGATTTCGTGCTTTATACAAGCACTTTATAGCATTTCCTTTGAAGGACAATATAAAGCAGTGTATCGAGAACTATCCTAATGCTGAGAAGGCAAACTGTGTTTTAACTTACGGGTACATTGATCACGATGCTGGCTTAACTATGGAAGTATTGGCCGCAGGCTTCAAAGACGGTGACGGTTTTACATTTTTGACATTTCCGTTGAAACAAGAGCCTTTATTCGTGTGGGTGCTGTAATTGACGATGAGTTCTTCTTCTTTGACGATGCAGACGGAGGGCTGAGCAAAAAAATACACCGAAAAGCTCGATGTGCTAAAGCATTATGAGGCTTCAGAAGAAATTGAGGAAACCCGCAAAATGGGCTTTTTAGATAAGTCTCGTCACGATTTCTACCCCGATGATGTGATGGTTTACCTGACAAGAGAGGGCTTGAATCCGGAAGGCTGTTGGGTACGAATTATTGGTCTTGGCGATCATTTTATCATGGGAACGCTGCTGAATGAGCCAGGCCAAGACTTTGGCTATCATAGCGGCGAAAAGGTTGCGTTCTTTATTCAGAAGCAGGAAGATGAGGGTATTATTCTTTACACTAATATGACACCCAGCCGAAAACTGACCGCTGAGGACTTGGAAGATGGCACATTGCTGAAAGAAGCGGTAGCAGTTTTCAATAAGGAAAGAATCGAAGATCACTTCTTAGATGTACTTGAATTTCTGAAAGACAGTTATGTTTGGATACCATGTAATGCTGTCATGAGTGAAGCTGATATGGCTTGTTTCGAGCAAGCTATGAAAGATGCCGGAGATGATCTCTCTGCATTGGTGGGCGAAGAATTCACCACTAACGATGAAGTAAGATTGGTTCCGGATATTTTGCAGAACGGAGATAACTTCTTCTTCCCCGTATTTTCAAGTAAAGAAGAAATGGGAGAATACGGCGAACACTTCTCAAAGGTTCAGAAGCATATTTTAGAGGTTATCCCTATGGCAAGAAATAACGAAAAGAATGTATCCGGCATTGTACTTAATGCCTTTACAGAGCCTTTTGTGTTAGATGCCGAAATATTTGATATGGTCGAAAATATGAAAACGAGATTGGAGTAAAAATAAATGAGCGAACATAAGATTGATGTTATGTGGGACGATACCCCGGTTGATGTATCTACTGAGGTCAACTTTATTTGGTCTATTGCAAATAAGTTGAGAGGTACATATCAGAGCGACAAATACAAGGATGTTATCATTCCAATGGTTATTATTCGCCGCTTTGAGTGTGCTTTGGACAGCACTAAGCAAGCAGTTGTCGATAAGTACAAGGAGAATCCTGCTTATCCTGCTAAGGCTATGTGCAGAGTTTCAGGATTCCAGTTCTTCAATACAAGCGAGTACACTCTTGCGGAGCTTGTGAACGATCCCGACCACCTTGCAGCGAATTTCCGCAACTATATCGAGGGCTTTTCTGCCAATGTGCAGGACATTATCAAAAGCCTTGATTTTGATAAGCAGATTGACAAAATGGACAAGAATAACCGTCTGCTGTCGGTGGTAAAGGCTTTCTCGGAGCTTGACCTTGATCCCAAGACCATTGACAATGTTAAGATGGGCTATATCTTTGAGGACTTGATTCGTAGGTTCTCTGAAAATGCCGAAGCCGGCGATCACTACACGGGCAGAGATATAATCAATCTCATGGTCAACATTCTGCTTGCAGAGGGCTGTGACGATATTTTCGATGACCACAAGGAGATCACCATACTGGACCAGGCAGCAGGCACGGGCGGTATGCTCTCGACTTCATATAACTTCATTCATCGCTATAACCCGACTGCGAAGGTGCGTCTGTTCGGGCAGGAGATCAACCCTGAGTCCTATGCTATGTGCGTGGCTGAAATGCTTATCAAGGGGCAGAATGCCGAGAATATCCGTATGCAGGATACCATGAAGGCTGACTGTTTCCCTGACAGACAGATGCGTTTCGTGATCGAAAATCCACCTTTCGGTACGCCGTGGGGCGGAAAGGACGCTGCTGAGGGTGTTGAGCAGGCTGTCAAGGAGGAAAAACAGAAGGGCTTTGACGGTCGTTTTGGTGCAGGCTTGCCAGGTTCGGGCGATATGCAGTTGCTCTTTATTCAGTCGGCGGTGAACAAGATGGACAATGCCCTCGGACGAGCTGCAATCATCGAGAACGGCTCTCCGCTGTTTTCGGGCGGTACATCTTCGGGCGAGAGCCAGATCAGACGGTGGCTGCTTGAAAATGACCTGATAGAAGCAATTATCGCACTTCCCGTTGACCTGTTCTACAACACAGGTATCGCTACATACATTTGGGTGCTGTCGAAGGACAAACGTGAGGAGCGCCGTGGTAAAATTCAGCTCATTGATGCAGGCTCGATCTTCCACAAGCTGCGCAAAGCTCTTGGAAACAAGAAGAACGAGATCAGTCCCGAAGACCGTTCTGCTATCACTAAGCTGTATGCAGACTTTGCTGAAAACGAGCTTTGCAAGATCTACCCAAACACGGAGTTCATCTATCGTGAGTACACGGTCATGCAGCCGTTGCAGAGAAGCTATGCCGTGACCGAGGAGCGTATCAAGGCAATGCTGTCAAAGGGTTCGCTCTCCTCGCTGTACGATCCTGCAAAGGTGGCAGAGCTTGAAAACTCTGAGGAGGAGCTGACGGGCAAAGAATTGAAAAAGCTCGAAAACTACCAAAACAACGCACCTGTTTACGAAGCTATCATCAAACTGCTGAGATGCGCCGATGATGATAAGGTATATTTATCCCCTGCGGAGTTCATGCCCGTACTGACTAAGATACTCAGCACCGCAACAACAGACAAGAAGCTCCTTGACAAGATCGCTGACGGTCTGTCGGTCATGGACAAGTCTGCCGAGATTCAGCGTGACAAGAAGGGTAACATCATCTACGATAAAGAGACAAAGGACACGGAGATCGTGAAGTTTGATGAAAGCATCGAGGACTATATGGCTCGTGAGGTGCTTCCCCATGTTCCCGATGCACAGTGGTTCTTTGAGGAGGATCTGAGCAAGAAGTCACCTGTTGTCAAGACGGGTGCGGAGATTCCGTTTACAAGATATTTCTATAAGTACCAGCAGCCGAAGCCCAGCGAGGAGCTTGAACAGCGGTTCTTGGAGCTTGAAAAGTCTGTGAGTGAGCGTATCGCACGGCTGTTTGGCTAATGAAAGGAGATTATATGTATAAATTCATTGCAGCTCTGAGCTTTATTATCAGAACATTTTATCTGCCTAATCCCTTTGATTCATTAGGCACTACTTTCCCTGTTACTATTGGAGAAAACACATTGACGATGACACCTATTGTCATGAACTATCTTGCAGAGACTGTGCTTCATGCGCTCACTTTTGCACTTGTCGGACTGTACTATTCAAGAAGTGAGCACAATCCTTCAAAGGGCAGTTTCTTATATCTTATGTTCTACTGTGTTCATGTCGGACTCCTCTATTTAATGGGACTGTTCGGGTTTGCTACATGGGCTGTTGCACTTATACTTATTGTGTATGCTATGGCACATATCGGCTTTAACGCTCTTAAAAACAGAGTAAGATATGGGGTGTGAATATGCGTGAAATGAAGGATAGTGGGATTGAGTGGGTTGGTAATATTCCAGCTACTTGGAAATCCATACAAATAAAAAACCTGTTCACCATTCTATCAGGTGCAACTCCTACTCCTGATACAGATAATTGGGATGGCGATGTACTATGGATAACACCAGCTGACTACAAAACAAAGGATAAGTATGTTTCGGGAGGAAAACGGAATATTTCACAGCAAGGTTTTAATACCTGTTCAACAAGTATGATACCAAAAGGAAGCATTATCTTTTCAAAACGTGCACCAATCGGTACTGTTGCGATAAACACCGAAGTTTTATGCACCAATCAAGGTTGTTTATCGTGTGTTTCAAAAGCAGATACTTGTAATGATTATTACTATTATGTAATGAGTGTCGGTACAGAACACTTTGAACTGTTAGGTTCTGGAACAACATTTAAAGAAATCTCTGCAAATAGTTTTTCTAATTGTAAGTTGCCGTGTCCTGATAAGTGTGAACAAGAAAAAATAGCCTCTTTTCTTGATGAAAGATGCTCGGCGTTTAATTGCCTTATCTCCGACATTCAATCCCAAATCGAAGCCCTTGAAGAATACAAGCGCTCCGTCATTACCGAAGCGGTCACAAAGGGGCTTGATCCTGATGTGGAGATGAGGGATAGCGGAATTGTGTGGGTTGGCGATATTCCGGCACATTGGCTTGTTGAAAAGGTCAAGTTTCATTTGCAAAGGAATGAGCCAAGAAACCCAGGTGATAAACAGGTATTATCAGTTTATCGTGAATACGGAGTGATCCCTAAAGATAGCCGTGACGATAATCACAATGTAACATCAGAGGACACCTCTAATTATAAATATGTTGTCCCAGGAAACCTTGTAATTAACAAAATGAAGGCTTGGCAAGGTTCAATGGGTGTATCGGAATATGAAGGTATCGTAAGTCCAGCATATTTTATATATAAGTTCACGGATAATCAGATAATGCCCAAATATCTGCATTATCTTTTCAGAAGTTGCTATAAGGACGAGTTCAGAAGAATATCTGGTGGAATTAGAGAGGGACAATGGGATTTATCTCCTTATGAGTTTTCTAATACACTTTTGCTAATTCCTCAAACTGATGAACAGAATAGAATTGTTTCATACATTGATGCGAGGATTAGCGAAATTGAATTTGCAATTACTGAAAAGAAACAGCAGATCGAAACAATAGAGGAATACAAGAAGTCGCTGATATTTGAGTATGTGACGGGGAAGAAAGAGGTGCAGGCTTGATTATGATCTCAAAAGAAGCTGAAGACCTCCTGTTTGAGATTATCGAACATGAGTCTGACGGAAACCATTGGGCAGAACGATTTGAAGCAGCCGACCATCGAGAGGATATTATACTTCGTGGCTGTTTCAAGGAGCTGAAAGATAATAACTTGGTTCACATTACTTGGACTGACAATATCCCCGTTATCATTCAGGTGCTAAAAGATGGCTACCTTTATCAGCAGCATAAAGAAGAACGAGAAAAAGCTGAACGTGAACTGACTATGGGAGCGTTTGAAAGAGAACTTACTGATTTACTTGAACGAGCCCAAAACATCAGTCCACCCACACAAGTTTCCTATGACAGTGAAAGTATTGCAGAGCATAATATGCCTGCCAATGTGTGGATGGACGATGTGAGGATCTTCCGCGCCAAATATTTAAGTGAACACCCTTTGTATTCGTCAATGGAGCCGCTTTTATTCCATAGGAGCTTTAGCCGTTTAGTTGCTTCATTGACAAGTATAAGCAAAGATAGAGATTTTATTGATAAGATGAATGGAGTGGAAAAGGTGGAAGTTCCAAAGTATCAGGCAAAAACTTTGCCTGAATATGATGTGTTTATTTCCCACGCAAACCAGGATAAAGAGGATCTGATTGAGAAACTTTACCAGTCACTTCAAAAGTTAGGGATAAGCATCTTCTATGACAAAGAATCACTTGAATGGGGCGACAACTGGAAAGAGCGGATTTTGAATGGTACAAAGAAGGCTGAGTTTGCTATTATTGTTATTTCCGAGAATTTCTTTGACCGTGAATGGACAGAGCGTGAGCTTTCTGAGTTTCTGAACCGTCAAAACCGTAATGGACAAAAGTTGATTCTCCCCATAGTACACAATATTACCATGCAACAGCTTCAGGAGAAGTATCCGAATGTGGCTGATATTCAGGCAATCGATTCAAGCAAATATAATTGCGATCAAATCGCTCTGCTGTTTGCAAAACAACTAATCAAACGACTGAAAGCCAATTAAATGGAGGTGTGTGGTATGGCTAAATTGCTTAAAAAAGTCTCAAATGCCTATTGGGTGTATTATGTGAACGAAGCAGAAGCCAAGAAGTTTGATGACAGCAAGGTCGGAAAATGGATGTATTTTTTCAAAGATAATGACTTTGCGGCTAAAATATGCGAGAAAGCGGTTGCCGATGGCGTTGTGGCAGAAGCAAAGCATAGCAACGCTCCTGACGGTGTGTGCTGTTTCTATCTTCATTTCGATGATAAAGAAGCTCATAAACGCTGTATCACATATTTCCTTGAAAACGGTCTTATCCGAAAAACTAAGGCTGGAAAGCTATACAATATCTCGTTTAAGTTCGATGATCAGACACGTAAGGGCGAATATGGCGACGGTTTTGTATCTGAGATCAAACTCGCTAATTTTGTAAATCTTGAAACTGGAGAATGGATCGGAGGATAACAGCATGAATGACATACTAACAGAAAAACAATATCAAGCTGAACTGCTCGGCATACTTCGTGACCAAAACGGCTACACGATCAGAAAAGCGACCGACTTTGACCGCCGTTTTGCGATCGACCGTGAAATGCTGTTTGGCTTTCTGAATGATACCCAGCCTGAGACAATGGAGAAGCTCCGCAAGATACATAAGGACAGGCTCGAAGATACCATTGTTTCGTTCATCAATGCGGAGTGTACGAAGAAAAGGGGCAGCCTACTTGAAGTCCTCCGTCACGGTGTTGAACTGTCGGGGCATAAGCTGGAACTGATGTTCACAAAGCCTGCAACCACTTTCAATAAAGATCTGATGCGGAAATACGAAATGAACCGCTTTACCGTCATGGAAGAAGTGTGGGCGAACGACAAAGAGCGAATTGATGTTGTTATCTTCCTCAATGGCTTTGCGATCATCTCTATGGAGCTGAAATGCAACTATGCAGGACAGTCAACGGACGATGCGATATATCAGTACCGTATGGAGCGTGATCCGAAGTCCAGACTGTTCTTATTCAAGGCAGGCACACTCGTCAATTTCGCTATGGACTTGCACGAAGTCTATATGACAACGAAGCTCGACGGTGAAAAGACTTTCTTCCTGCCGTTCAATCAGGGCAACGGTGAGGGTGTCAATGCAGGTGCAGGAAACGCTCCCTGTGGGGATGATTATCCTGTACGTTATATGTGGGACGATATTCTTACCAAAGATACCATTCTCGACCTGATCTCCAAATTCATTTTCATTCAGACCTCTGAGAAAGAGAATGAAAAGACAGGAAAGGTAGAAGTCAAGGAAAGTATTATTTTTCCCCGTTATCATCAGCTCGATGCTGTCCGCAAGCTCCTTGCCGATGTAGAGGAAAACCGCACCTCGCTCAACTATCTTATTCAGCACAGTGCAGGCTCCGGCAAGACCAACACTATCGCTTGGCTTGCGTATCGCCTTGCTACGCTCCATGATGCCGACAACAAGATCATTTTCGACAATGTTATCATAATGACAGATAGAGTAGTTGTTGACAGACAGCTTCAAAAAGCGATCATGGGTATGGAGCATAAGTCGGGACTTATTCGTGTGATGGACGAAAAGTGCAATTCTGCCGATCTCGCTATCGCCCTAAACGGCAATACGAAGATCATTGCAACTACTATCCAGAAGTTCCCGTATATCGTAGACAGCGTTCAGGGTTTGAAGAATAAGCGTTTTGCTGTCATTATCGACGAAGCACATTCTTCTACGGCAGGCAAGGATATGGCAGCGGTCACGCAGTCCCTCGGTATGGGTGATGAGCTGTATCAGGATATGGAGGACGAGATCGCCGCAGAGCTTGCAAGAAACGGCAAACAGCAGAATGTTTCGATGTTTGCTTTCACGGCTACTCCAAAACCGACTACATTACAGCTTTTCGGCACGATCAATCCTAACGGACAGCGTGAAGCGTTCCATGTGTATTCGATGAAGCAGGCTATCGAGGAAGGCTTTATCCTCGATGTATTGCAGAATTATACCACTTACAAGACCTTCTATCAGATCAACAAGGAGATAGAGGAAGATCCCAAAATGCAGACCGCAAGTGCGAAACGGCAGATTGCTCGGTTTGTTGAGCTGCACGAAACAAATATTGCCCAGCGTATCGAGGTCATCGTAGAGCATTTCCGCACAACTGTTATGCAGGAACTTGGCGGGCAAGCAAAGGCAATGGTCATTACAGCTTCAAGACAGGCAGCCGTCAAGTATTGTAGGGCTTTTGGAGACTATTGCACTAAAAAGGGATACAAGGGCATTCGTGCGCTTGTTGCGTTCTCCGGCAAGGTGAAGCTCCCTGATGATGATACGGAATACACAGAGCCCGGTATCAACGGTATCCCCGAAGATCAGCTCACCAAAGAGTTCGACAAGGACGATTATCAGGTGCTTTTGGTCGCAAACAAATATCAGACAGGCTTTGACCAGCCGAAACTCTGTGCTATGTATATCATGAAGAAGCTCAAGGGTGTCAATGCGGTACAGACACTTTCACGTCTGAACAGAATTTGTCCACCATTTGAGAAAAAGACCTTTATTCTTGATTTTGTCAACAGCTATGAGGATATTGTAGGAGCATTTGCTCCGTATTACACAACTACGCTTCTCTCAAATTCCGTTACTCCGACTGCGATCTACGACCTTGAAGCACAGATAGACGCTTATGCGATCATTGATCCCGATGATGTAGATAAGGTCAACGAGATACTTTACAAGGAGAAGGTGCAGTCTGCTGACAAGAAAAAGATCAACTTCTGCCTTGATAAGTCGCAAAAACTGATAGAGCATTACAGTATCGAAAAAAAGCGTGAGATTATGGTTGACCTCCGTCATTTCGTGCGTTTTTATGAGTTTATGATCCAAGTGTCCAGCTTTGAGGATACAGAGCTGCACAAAAAATATAACTACATCATTCTACTGCTATCCCACATCAATATCAAGCACCCCGGACTGGGTTTCAACCTTGACGGCAAGATCAGAGCGACGCAGTTCGTGCAGAAGAAACAGGACGAACATACAGAATCAGATATTGTCGCAAAGCCAGTTGTGAAGCTACCCTCTGCTGAAACATTCGGTCTTACTCCTGCAAAGGAAGAAAGGCTCTCGGAGATCATCGCAGCGATCAATGCACGGACAGGCAAATCCTATGACAGCGATGTTGCGGTAAAGGCAATGCTTCAGATTAGGGATATTCTGATGAAATCCGACAAGCTGAAAGCAAGTGCGAAGAATAATACGGTCAAGGATTTTGAATTCTCCTATTTTGATGATATTGACGATGCACTGATCGAAGGCTTGGAGCAGAATCAGGACTTTTTCTCCCTGTTGCTCAATGATGAGGAGATTAAGCGTGAAGTGCTTGGTATCTTTACAGAGGAGATCTACACATCACTAAAGCAGGCAGCAGAAGAATAATAGAACGGAGATGATGAAAAATGGCTATCAACATTGCTCCAAAGTCTCTTGATACAGAGCTGAGTGAGCTTATGCGTGAGGTATCAACCGGTAAAGAACAACTACCTGAGTTTCAGCGTGGGTGGACATGGGATAATGACAGAATCCGTGGCATTATCGCAAGTTTATCTCAGGGTTATCCTATGGGAGCAATCATGCGGCTTGAATATGGGAATGAGAATGTGCGTTTCAAATATCGCACTATTGAGGGTGTAACAGTCACGGGAGTCACTCCTGAGTTCCTTATTCTTGACGGACAACAGAGATTGACTTCAATGTATCGTGCGACTTGCTGTAAAGAACCTGTTGAGACAACAACAGAAAAAGGCAAGGAAATCAAGAGATTCTACTATTTAGACATTAAGAAGTGCTTAGACGAAAGTGAAGATCGAGTTGATGCTGTTATTGCCGTTCCGAGCGATAGAAAAATCAAGACAAACTTTGACAGAGATGTAGTTCTTGATCTGTCGACTCGTGAACTGGAGTTTGAACACGAAATGTTCCCCATAAACATCATATTTGACAGCAATGCCCGTGAAGATTGGGCAGACGGCTACAAGGAATACCACGAATACGATAAGGCATTCATGGAGAAATACAAGCAATTCAGAACTCAGGTTATTGATACGATCGTTGGCTATAAGTTGCCTGTTATCACTTTAGGCAAAGAAACGCCAAGAGAAGCTGTTTGCAAGGTCTTTGAGAATGTAAATACAGGCGGTGTACCGCTGACGGTATTTGAGCTTGTGACAGCTACCTTTGCGACCTATGACTTTGACCTTCGCAAAGACTGGATCGAGTGCAGAGACAAGATTCGTGGCAAGGGGGAAACTCTTAATACAGATGTTATGGAGGGTGTGGACGAAACATCTTTCCTTACTGCTATTACGCTCTACACAACCTATCTTTCAGATAAGATGACTACTTGTAAGAAGAAAGATGTTCTCGCTCTGAATTTTGAAGATTACAAGAAAAACAGAGATATTTTGCTTGAAGGCTACAAAATGGCTCGAAAGTTCCTGTTCCAGCAATATGTGTTCAGAAAGCGAGATCTGCCTTATACAACTCAATTGATTCCGCTATCAGCAATCTGTGCTGTGATTCGTACAGCTACATTCAATCTTCCAAGCACTCAAAAGATATTGGCAAAATGGTTTTGGTGTGGTATCATGGGCGAAATGTACGGCGGTGCGAATGAGACCAGATATGCAACTGATATTGAAGATGTAGTGGCAGATATTCAAGGAAAAGATAGCCAGAACAGAACAATCAACGCTGCTTATTTCTCTGCAACTCGTTTGCTGTCGCTTCAAACACGAAATAGTGCCGCATATAAAGGCATTATGGCACTCGTTTATAGAGAACAATGCCGTGACTTTATGCAGGGCATAACAATGGATATTGTCAAGAGTATGGACGAATCGCCGGATATTCATCACATTTTCCCTGAAGCATACTGCAAGAAAATGGGGCTTGACAAGTCTAAATGGAACTCGATCGTCAACAAAACTCCGCTGCTTCCTGCGTCCAACAGACAGATCGGCGGTGATGCTCCAAGTGTTTACAGCGGAAATATAATGAAAAAAGCGGAGATCGACGAAGTTGAACTTCGTTTCCGAATCGAGTCCCACCTCGTCAACTACGATTACCTTATCGCAGATGACTTTGATCACTATTTCATAGCAAGGGCTAAAGCTATCCTTAAAGTCATTGAAGCTGCAATGGGTAAGACAATAGCCGATAAGGGTTCTGAGCAGACGATCAAGGAGTATGGTTGCAGCTTAGAAGATAATGCAAACTGAAAGCGGTGAGGTCATGCGAAATAATGCCCACATTCTCACTGCTGTTTCGTTTCATTTCTCCTGCGGTGGTTTCTTTGGCGGTTACGGCAATGTGACGGTCAAAAAAGAGGGAAATCATGCCGTGCTGACGGTTAGTCCCTCAATGCTTCGTGAGGGTAAAGTTGAGGACACCACAAAAGAACTGACGATAGCCGAATGGAATGATTTTATCAGTGATGTTTTCTCAAAATATCATATAGACGATTGGAATGAGGAATATATCAATCATGACATTCTTGACGGCACTCAATGGTCGTAAAGGTCACTCTTGATAACGGCAGCGAGCTTGAACACTACGGCAGCAACGATTTTCCTCCGAATTGGAGGAGCTTTGTAAAGTACATCAATAACCTGATTGCTTTTTCGGGTGTAGAATTCTAACTGTAATCAATTAAAGCCGACTTCATCGAGGTCGGCTTTAAGCTAAGAAAGGAGCTTCTATGGACAAGGAACAGTATACAAAATTCTCCGATGCTCAGATTGGCAGTACGATCAACCGTCCCGTGCTGGTGTCTGCAATCGTAGAGAATACTGCACGAAACGGCAATACATTCGTGAAATATCGTATCGCAGTAGCATCACGGTCGGCTCTGAGCTTGTCTATCAGCTCGGCGCATTCCCCATAGCTTGCGGTGAGTGCCGACATACGGACGCCAATCATATAGGCGATCGTAGTAACTACCTCTTTGGTATCAACGGTCAGGGTTTAACCTCCTTTATCGCTTGTACATTCGATATGTTTATCAATGACCGTCATTATCTCGTTAAGCCGATTTTCTCCGATACCTTTGATCTTGCTCAGATCGGCTCGTAAACTGTCATAATCAATGGGGTGCGTTTCAGGGAACAGGAAAACAATATGATGAAGAGTTTAAAAAGCAGGCAATAAAGCTCGCAAGCTTCAGGCAGCAAACAAGCGGATCAAAGAGCTTGAAAAGAAAAACCGTGAGCTTGAAGAGCTTAATGAATTTCTGGAGGAAGCATCTGCTTTTTTCGCTGCGAACCGTCGGAAGTCAGGAAAGAAGAACGGTTAAAGTTCATTTCCAAAAAGACTGATGACGGTAGGATAACAGGAAGGATCAGCTTTTACTGCAAGGCTTTGGAGGTTACAAGACAAGCATTTTACGATCATCTCAGCCATAAAAACTCCCCCTGGAAGTATCAGACTCTTGCAGATGAAATGATAAAGATCCAAGAAGACCAATATAATGACTGCTACGGCAGGGAGCGTATGTACATGGCTCTCACGCTGAAAAAAGAAACAGGAGAAATAGCTTTTGACATTCCCTGTGAAGCTACTGTACGCAAGGTCATGGCACAGATAGGATTGATACACAAGCCTCGCAGAAAGCCAAACGGGATAACCAAAGCGGATCGGCTTGCTCAAAAATCGGATGATCTTTTCAGACGTGATTTTTACGCAGACAGACCTTTGAAAAAAGCTGTGACCGACATAAGCGAGGTGAAGGCAAAGGATGGAAAGCTCTATGTTTCAGTGATATTTGACTGCTTTGATCTGATGCCGCTGGGGATAGCTATTGAAGATAATATGAGAGCTTCACTCTGCTGCCATACTCTTGAAAACGCAAACAAATCATATCCTGATATAAAAGGCTGTATCATCCACTCGGACAGAGGCAGTCAGTATACAAGCGAAGAGTACCGAGCTGCTGTAAAGAAATATGGGATCATTCAAAGCATGAACAGTGCCGGCGGAAGATGTCATGATAATGCACGCTGTGAAAGTATGTGGGCAAGAATGAAAGAAGAGCTGTTCTACAGCCGTGAGGACAAGCCAGAGAACTACACTATGAAAGAGTTGAAGACTACGATCTGGAGATATTATATGAGTTACTGGGTCAACAGAAGAATCTGCACCGCCAACGGCGGGCTGCCTCCGGCAGACCGAAGAAAGCTCTACTATGATCATATCTTTCTCACTGCATAATTCTTGTCCGTATAAAATGTGTCAAGTGATATTGACAAAACCATTACCTGTATCAAAAGAGAGACGATGTATACTATGTTGTATATATAGAAAACTGCCCGAACGGTCATAGGGTAAATTCCAACCCTTGTTGGGCAACATATTTCCTTTATTAAAAGCGGAAACATATAGCACAATTTCATTCAAACGTGTTGACTTTTGCGCATTTCAGGTGTATAATAAAACTGAAAATAGATAAGAAAATGTACAATGCTCTTATGGGTGTTGTGCATTTTTTGTATCATATGGTTATCCTAATTGAGAGGTGAATGTTTTGCAGGCGGTTTATGAATATCCTCCGAAGCTGTCAAGGGCGGAGAGGCAGGTCAAGGCGGCACATGATATTGAAGAACACAGGAAAATGCAGAGGAATATGTATAAAAATATCCTGCTTGGGGTCGTTATCATCATAATTGGTGCGGTGTTTGCAAGTGCGGCTTTTGCAAAGGTTCTGCTTATACTGCTGGGGGCTTGCAATTGTTCTGTGGGCGGGCTTATGTACTGGTATTACTCGCTTTCACGGGACGCTGATGTTTACACGAGGATATATGAGGATCACATTGAACACTCTCAACGCATGGGGCTTTCTAAAAGCTATCTGCACATATGCCTTTACTATGATGAGATAGAGAAGTCTTATCAGACAAACAAGGGCAGACTCGTTTGCGTGCTGAAAAAGGTGGAGAGATCAAGCTTTGTGGTAAAGGACAAAGAGGGCAGGGAGAAAGCTTTTGTACCTGAGGACGGTATGATAGCTCTGAGCTTTCAGGACACTAAGGGCAAGCTTGTGCTTATCAATGACTTTTATGAGAAGATAGGTTATCCACACAAGGAATACAACAAGATAGAGGACGAGGAGGACGATTATTACTCCGAGGAGGATATGAAGTGGGACAGGCTTCATAAGCATGGGCTGTAGTTGTAAACTTTTTGTTAAGCCCTTGAAATGTGAGGCGGAATGTGATAACATATTATTGTATCAATACACTTAAAACACTATGACCGAGAGAGTAGTTTTGCTAAGGGTCTTCAGAGAGAAGCTGCGGCGTGTGTGCGTTTTCTGAAAGCGGCTTTATATCCTGACAAAATGAAGTTCACTTGCGAGTGGTCATGCCGAATGAGAGATAGTCTTTAGTAAGCGTGAACGTCTGTCTGCGTTAAGGACGGAAGAGTGTTGGCTCTTTACTGATAGGTGGTATAAACAAGAATTTCAAAGTCTTGTCCTGTTTAGTCGGGGCAGGGCTTATTTTTATAGGAGGATAAGTAATGAAAGAACAGTTGAAAAGCATTGACGAGCGTGCGAAAGAAGAACTTTCACATATTGATGACGCCAAGCTGTTGGAAGATTTCAGAGTAAGATTTCTTGGCAAAAAGGGAGAGATAACTTCCATACTTAAGCAAATGGGCAAGCTTTCCGCAGAGGAAAGACCTGTTATCGGTCAGCTTGCAAACAAGGTAAGAGCTGACATTGAGAACGCTCTCAATAAGCGTAAGGAAGAGCTTAAGAGCAAAATGGAGCAGGTAAGGCTTACAGAGGAAGCTATAGACGTTACGCTTCCGGGCAAGAAAACAAGAATAGGCAGACCTCACCCTCTGAACGCTACTCTTGAAGAGGTAGAGGAAGTGTTCCTTGGTATGGGCTTTGATATTGTGGACGGTCCAGAGGTTGAAACAGACCATTATTGCTTCGAGGCACTGAATATGCCTAAATCTCACCCTGCAAGAGATACGCAGGATACATTCTACATCAATGAGAACGTTGTTCTTAGAACACAGACTTCTTCAGTTCAGATAAGAACTATGGAGAAGAGAAAGCCGCCTATCAGAATCATTTCACCGGGCAGAGTTTACCGTTCTGACACAGTAGACGCTACACATTCACCGCTGTTCCACCAGATAGAGGGTCTTGTTATTGACAAGGGAATAACTATGGCTGACCTTAAGGGTACTCTTGAGCTGCTTATGAAGCGTCTTTATGGCGAGGACACTCAGATAAGACTTCGTCCGCACCACTTCCCATACACAGAGCCTTCTGCTGAAGTTGACCTTATGTGCTTCAACTGCCACGGCAAGGGCTGTTCAATGTGCAAGCAGGAGGGCTGGGTAGAGCTTCTCGGCGCAGGTATGGTACACCCTAAGGTACTTGAGGGCTGTGGCATTGACCCTGAGGTTTACAGCGGATTTGCATTTGGTATCGGTCTTGAAAGAATAACAATGGGCAGATACAACATCAATGATATGCGTCTGCTTTATGAGAACGATATGAGATTTTTAGAGCAGTTCTGATGAATGAAGTTATGAGCCAGAGCAGGCTTTACAGAAAGCTTGTGCCGTCAAAGGCTAAGCTTGTAACGTCGGCGGCTATCAGCACACTTATGGCGCTGATAGTAGGCGTTGGCGGTGGGTTATCGGTCATGCTTGTAAAAGAACAGCAGAGTGCATGGGATATGCTCGTGCTATGTGGGTTTCTGATAATTTTTCTGGGTATCCTGCTTTTTATCGGAATAAGAGGATTTAAAAGGCAGGTAAAACAATACAGAGGGAACCTTGCAAGGCTGGAGCAATTTGACGCTCAGGATATGCTGGCTTTGGAAAGCGAGATAGAGGGAAGCGAGTTCAAATACAAGACCTTTTATCTACTTGACAGATATATGTATGTGCCTAAGGCTAAACTGCTTATAAAATATACGGATATTAGAGAGTTCAAGACCATAGTTCACAGCACAAATGGTGTCAATGACAGCATGAAAGCTGAGATAACTGATAATTTCGGGATAAAATATACTGTGAACATAAAGCGGTGGAAGGATTTCTATATTTATAGACCGCTGTTTTTAAAGGACTTGGACGAGAAGATACAAAACTGCGGTAAATGATAAGATTACGGAGGAATAATAAATGGATTTGTCAATGAAATGGCTTGCAGACTATGTAGACTGCGATATGCCGATAAAGGATTTTGTTTCCGCTCTGACGCTTTCAGGCTCAAAGGTAGAGTGCTTTGAGCAGGAGGGCGAAGATATTTCTAACGTTGTTGTGGGCAAGGTAGTTTCTATGGAGCGTCACCCTGATTCTGACCATATGTTCATCACTCAGGTAGATGTTGGAGAGGACGAGCCTGTTCAGATAGTTACAGGCGCTCAGAACGTTCATGAGGGAGATTTTGTGCCAGTTGCAAAGCACAAGTCATCTGTTCTACATGAGGGCAAGCAGGTGAAGATAACAAAGGGCAAGCTGAGAGGCGTTGCTTCTAATGGTATGCTTTGCTCTCTGGGCGAGCTTGGACTTTCTGTTCACGATTTCCCATATGCTATAGAGGACGGAATCTTTATTCTCGGCGATGACTGCGACAAGACTGTAGGCAAAGATATCCATGAGGCTATTGGATACAATGACACAACTGTTGAGTTTGAGATAACTTCAAACAGACCTGACTGCCTTTCTGTTATCGGTCTTGCAAGAGAAACTGCGGCTACTTTCGGCACTGAGCTGAAGGTCAAGAAGCCTGAGTTCAAGGGCATTGATGGGGATATCAACGATATGCTCAAGGTAAAGATACACAACACTGACCTTTGCAAGAGATACATGGCCGGTATCGTAAAGAATGTAAAGATAGGTCCTTCACCTCGTTGGATGAGAGAAAGACTGAGAGGCTGCGGCGTTAGACCTATCAACAACTTTGTTGATATCACAAACTATGTTATGCTTGAATATGGCAGACCAATGCACGCTTTTGACCTGAGATATGTTAAGGACGCATCTATCAACATCAGAAACGCTAAGGCAGGAGAAACTATCACAACTCTTGACGGAGAAGTAAGAGAGCTTTCAGAAGAGATGCTCGTTATTGCTGACGCTGAAAAGCCTGTTGCAGTTGCAGGCGTTATGGGTGGCGAATACAGCGGCATCATGGACGATACAACTACTGTTGTATTTGAGTCTGCTTGCTTTGACGGCGCAAGCGTAAGAACAACAGCCAAGAAGCTTGGCATGAGAACTGACGCTTCTGCAAGATATGAAAAGGGTCTTGACCCACATGAGTGCTATGAGGCTCTTATGAGAGCTTTCCAGCTTGTTGAAGAGCTTGGTGCTGGCGAGGTCGTAAAGACTTACATTGATGAGAACTATGAGGACGAGACACCTAAGACGGTTGATTTCGACCCTGAGTGGATAAATAAGTTCCTTGGTACTGAAATACCTGAGAGCGACATGGTTGAATATCTCACAAGGCTCGGCTTTGAGATAAAGGACGGCAAGGTAGTTTCGCCATGGTACAGAGTGGACATTGCCTGCAAGGCTGACGTGGCAGAGGAAGTTGCTAGACTTTACGGTTACAACAAGATACCGAACACTATCGTAAGAGGCGTTGCACAGGCTAAACTCACCGAGGCGCAGAAGTTTGACAGACATATACAGAGATCTATGCTCGCTATGGGTCTTAACGAGATATCTACATTCTCATTCATTTCGCCTAAGTATTTTGACAAGATAAATCTTCCTGCTGACTCAAAACTGAGAAAGACAGTTGTTATCACAAATCCTCTTGGCGAGGACACCAGCGTTATGAGAACGACTATCATTCCGTCTGTATGTGAAGTGCTTGCAAGAAACTACAGCTACCGCAACCCTGAGTGCTATATCTTCGAGAGAGGAAACGAGTATATACCTGTTGAGGGAGAGGTGCTTCCTAACGAGCCTGAAAGACTTGGTTTTGGTTTCTATGACACTGAAACAAAGGCTGATTTCTATGACATCAAGGGCGTTGTTGAGGGTCTGCTATCTAAGCTTGGCGCACAGAAAGTTGAATTTGAAAAGGCTACTGCTGAATGCAGCTTTGACGAGTTCTATGCTTTCCACCCGGGCAGAGTTGCTGTTGTTAAAGTAAATGGTGAGGAGATCGGCATTTTTGGCGAGCTTCACCCGAGAGTTCTGGAGAACTACGGCATTGACGCAAGAGCTTATGTGGGCAAGATAAATGTTCCTGAGCTTATGGCAAGCTGTGTTGCTCAGAAGACATATAAGCCACTGCCTAAGTATCCTGCCACAACAAGAGATCTGTCTATCGTTTGTGATGACGATATCCCTGCGGCTCTTCTTGAAAAGACTATAAGCAAGGCTGTTGGCTCGATACTTGAAAAGGTTACGCTTTTTGACGTTTACAAGGGCGAGCAGATCGAAAAGGGCAAGAAGTCTGTTTCATACTCCATTTCAATGCGTTCACATGACGGCACGCTTACTGACGAGCAGGCTGACAAGGCTATGAAGAAAGTTCTTGAAGCTCTCAAGGCTATCGGTGCTGAACTCAGAATGTAAAAAATATAGTGCTTGATTTGTATAATGTGCATAAATTTTGCTTTTGGACTTGTTATTTTGAAACAAATGGAGTATAATAATATCAGGCGTATTGCTGATATTAATACATTGCAAAGGGGCTGAGCATAATGCACGAACAAACTATGGAATTTTCAGTACAGCACGACAAGGAGGCTGAGCTGAAAAAGACACTTACAATTATATATGACGCTCTGAAAGAGAAGGGCTATAATCCTATTAATCAGATCGTAGGTTATATTCTTTCTGAGGATCCGACCTACATAACAACATACAATAATGCCAGAAGTCTTATTCGTCATATTGACAGAGATGAACTTTTGCAGGCATTGGTGAAGTCCTATCTTGAGTCATGACTGATATTTAAAGGCGGTAGTTTTTACCGCCTTTTTTGTTTTACGTCAGAATTTACCTGAAACGTATTTTTGTATAAGGCCGTTTTCTGAACATAATAGTATAAGATGATAAGAAAACGGAGGGCTTCATATGAAGATAAGAAATTGCATGGCACTTATTGGTGCAGTTGTAGCACTCAGTGCTTGTGGCAGGACAGTGATAGTGCGTGAGAAAAATTCATCAGAGGGAACAAGCTCGGCGGTCATCGAGCCTGTGGCTGTGGGAAAGAAAACAGCAAAGGAAAAGATAGATCTTTCGGGGCTTTCACATGACAAGGTGGGATATGGTCAGGGAGTTCTTGTGGACGAGAAGAACAGGACGACCGGTGCGCTTGATTTTAATGCACAATACGGCGAGCTTAACGCAAAAGCTATAAATAATGATGACAAGATATATCTGACCTTTGATCAGGGGTATGAGAACGGATACACTGAAAAGATACTCGATGTGCTGAAAGAGAAAAAGGTCAAGGCGACGTTTTTTCTTTTACAGGATTATGCAGAGAAAAATCCTGAGCTTGTGAAGCGTATGATAGACGAGGGGCATATTGTGGGAAATCATTCGGTACACCATTATTCTATGCCGACGCTTGGACAGGCGGAATGTGAGTCGGAGATAAAGGATTTCCATAAGTATATGGAGGATAACTACGATTATACCATGACAGTGTTCAGACCGCCTATGGGCGAGTTTTCGGAGTTCTCTCTTGGAGTGACGGCAAACTGCGGTTATGAGACTGAGCTTTGGAGCTTTGCTTATGCTGATTGGGACGTGAACAATCAGCCTGATGAAGGGCAGGCACTTGAAAAGCTTGTGAATGCGGTTCACCCGGGGGCTATTTATTTGCTTCACTCAGTATCGAAAACCAATACTGATATTCTCGGGGACTTTATCGACAGAGTGAGGGCTGGCGGATTTGAATTTGGCTGATAAGAGAATATGATGAAGAGAGGCCTTGTGCCTCTCTTTTTGCTATTTTAGGGGTATTTGTAGCTGATTTGTAATATGTTAGTCTATTGACAAATTGTTAAAAGTATGTTATATTTTAAATACGAACAGAAACACGAGTTTCTTTAAGGAGGAAATAAAATGGTAAAAAATAAGGTGCTTACACCTGTATTGGCAGGCGTTTTGGGTCTTAGCATAGTTGGCTCAGGTCTTGGCTATTATTTTGTAAATAAAGACAGTAATGATGGTAAAACTGAGGGCGGCAAGGCTAAGCTTACTCAGGTGGCAGATAATATAAACAACACTCTTGGCACGGCTGAAAAGGCTATCAAGGGCGAACTTGATTTTGCTTACAACGCAACGGCTACTGTTTCATTCGGCGAGGGCTTCACAGAGAAGGCAGGTGTCAGCTTACAGCCTATTTCTGTTACAACTGTTACAAAGCAGAAGGGAAGCAACACTGCAGCAGATGTTTCGCTGACATATGGCGGAAATAATCTTGTGTCTGCTAATGCTGTATATTCCAGAGATAACAAGTCGGCTTATGTTCAGATACCTGAGCTTTCTGACGCTTATCTTATGGTTAACGTTGACAGCCTTAAAGACAAGGTAGGCAGTGAGCTTTCTTCACAGGGCATTGACCTTGATTCTCTCTTTGATTCTGCTGAGGACGCTGATGTTGATTTTGATACTGACGCACTTGAAAAGGATCTGGAGGAATACAAGAAGGTTATAGAGGACTCTTTCCCTAAGCCTGTTGACGGTGAGAAAAAGACTGGTGACATTGACGGAAATGAGTACAGCTATACAACTAAGGAATACACTATCTCAGGCAATGATGTAAAGGCTGCTTTTAAGGCTGTTCTTGACAAGGCTAAGGACGACGCTACGCTTAAAGATATGTTCAACAAGGCAGGCGTGGCTGACGAGCTTGGTATGTCATATGATGAGATAATCTCACAGTATGCTGATTCTATGGATTCACTTTTTGCAAGCGATAATCTTGACGAAACTGTAAAATTTGACGCTTACTACAGCGGTGACGACCTTGCGGGCTTTAGCTTTGAAAAAGACGGCGAGGGTGCAACTCTTTACACCATTCTTAAGGACGACGTTGTGGCTGTTGATTTTAGCCTTAACATGGGCAGTGAGGGCAGTGCATCATTCAAGGGTTCTGCAAATACTGTTGACGGTGTTACAAATGGCAAGTTCACAATGAAAATGGAAACTGCGGCTGATTCAGATATAGACGCTGACAAGACTTCTGCTGACGGTGGACTTTCCCTTGAGCCTACCATGGCAGTTTCACCGAGCATAAACTTTGACACAATGGAAGCTGAGGTGACTCTCAAAGACCTTAAAGAAGAGGGTGACGCATTCTCAGGTACTATCAGATTTGATGTGAATGGTACATCTGATTCTCAGGCTGTATCAGGCTGGGTAGAGCTTGCTTCTGCTTCAACTGCTGACAAGCTTGATCTTTCTGTTGAGTTTGGCATGAACGGCAAGCAGTTTGTTACAATGGCAGTTACAGGAAATAAGACAGAGGCTTCTGACATCACTGTTCCGTCAGGCGACAAGATCTATGACATGACAAATGACGATCAGATGAATACATACCTTGCAGGCTGTGACAGTGATGGATTTGTTGCTAATGTAAAGAAAGTTCTTGGTGACGAGGTCTACAATATGCTTGTAAATGCAGAGGGTGATCTTGAGTCAGATTATGATGACTATGGTGATTATGATGATTATGATGACTACGATCTCTCTGATATTGATATGTCAGATTATGATCTGAGTGCAAATGCATAAAATGCATAATAGATAAAAAAATTAAGAGGATCGCATTGAGCGATCCTCTTTTTTTAGCTGATAACACGATAATTCTCGGCTGCTTCTTCTTTTTTTACATACTCGGTGACATTGAGAACTTCCACCTTGACTGGATTCTGACCCATATTTATGGTGATAATGTCGCCAACTTTCACGTCATATGAAGCTCTTGCAATCTTATCGTTCACAAGCACCTTGCCTGCATCGCAAGCTTCGTTTGCAATGGTACGTCGTTTAATAAGTCTTGTGACTTTCAGGTATTTATCAAGCCGCATATTTTCCTCCTTTGTAGTAAAAAAGACCTAACCCGCAGGCTAGGTCTGAGTGGCATAAGCTTTAGATTACTTGTTTACAGCGTCCTTAAGAGCCTTGCCTGCCTTGAATGCAGGAACTTTCTTAGCTGCAACAGTGATCTGCTCCTTTGTACGAGGATTGATAGCTGTCTTTTCAGCTCTCTCTCTAACCTCGAATGTACCGAAACCTACCAGTGAGATCTTCTCGCCGTTAGCAAGTGTCTCTGATACAGAATCAATAACAGTTGTAAGTGCCTTCTCAGCATCCTTCTTTGAATAATCGCCCTTTTCTGCGATAAGATTGATCAGTTCTGCCTTTGTCATTGTTTTTACCTCCAAATTATTTTTAACGAATAAAGTTATTCATTCATTTTGCTCTCGCCAATAAGCGTCAAGCTCATTTATGCTCAGGGCGGTCATATCCTGCCCGTTTTGCCTTACAGCATTTTCTGTTTTCTCAAACTTCTCGATATAATTATTATTTGTATCCGTCAGCACTTCTTCAGCGTCAAGGTCAAGCTTTCTTGCAAGTGAAGCACAAGTGAACATTATCTCACCAAGCTGTTTTGCAACTACGGCTTTATCACTGTCAGCACTGTTTTCAAGAGTCTTAACAGCATTTTCAAGTGCGCTTATATCATGAGCATTGTCATACTCGATACCTGCTCTTGCTGCACGTTTGCTTAACTTCTGAGCTCTCATAAGTGCAGGAAAGTTCTTTGGAACGCTTTTAAGGGTATCGGAATAAGTTTCCTGTCCCTTGGTTTCTTTCTTGATAGTGTCCCAATTTTTAAGCACTGTTTCAACGTTGTCAGCTTCTACGCTTCCGAAAACGTGTGGGTGTCTGATGATAAGCTTTTTACAAATATCAGTTATCACATCGTCAAGTCTGAAATTGTTGTTTTCGGTCTCGATAACTGTATGGAAAACCACCTGCAAAAGAACGTCGCCAAGTTCTTCTCTCATCATTTCAGGAGAGTCACAGTCAATTGCTTCCATGACCTCATAGACTTCTTCAAGAAAATCTTTCTTGATAGACTTATGGGTCTGGACCTTATCCCACGGACAGCCGTTCTCGCTTCTGAGAATTACCACGATATCCGCAAGATCATTGATATCAAAGCTGTCTTTAGAAAGCAATTCCTTAATTTTATCGCTCATTACATCATTACCTTTCCAAAAGGGTGCTTATTAATAATAAACCATTTTGCTCAAAATTTCAAGGGTTTTGCGGATTTTTTTTTGAAAATATGTAATTTACAATATTTTTCGGCGTTTCGCACAATAAATATAAACAAAAAAAGTACATTGTGCTACCAATTCCTATAGAAAAAAGGGTCACAAATCTATGATTTATTTGCAAATGGGCTATTTTCGTAAGTGTTTCGTGTGACAAAATGGCTGTCACACTGCACATGATAGCGGCGTAGGTGGGCTTTACGAAAATTTCGCTCACTTTTGGTTTTAGATCCGTCATTTTGCAAACTGAGCGTACGGATAGGACGCATATGAAAACCTCTGATACAAGAGTAGAAATAGCTGCTCCTGATATATTTATTATAGGCTGTCTTATAAGTATAATGTTCAGAAATAGCTTGATAATTCCACCTGCCAACATAATTATTATGGCTTTGTGAGGTTTTCCCAGAGTTTGCAGGATAGCAAAGCAGGGAGTTGCTATGGCAAGGAATATTACTGCTATTCCAAGTATGGACATTGGCATTATACAGACCTGTATTTCAGTTTCACGGCCTCCGAAAAGAAAACGCAGGATAGGTTCTGACAAAACTGCTATGCCCATGCCTGCGGGTATGGCTATGATACTGGTGACGATGAGCATTTTTGTAAGGCCTGACTGCATGGCTTTTTTATCGTTTTTGGCACAGCTTTCAGCCAATGAGGGGAGTATGCTTTTGCCAAACATTGCGGTGAGGGTCGGCACAAGTCCGAAAACTGTTACGGCAAGTCCTATGTAAGAGCCGTAAATGAAGTTCGGGAGCATATCAGTGGTGAGCTTGTCAGAAAGCAGGCTGTCAAATGTGTGTGGAGAAGCTTTCATGGCGGTTTTGATACACGGATTGACAGTGAGCATATCTATCATGTTGGCAAAGGTCATTATCACTGAGATAAGTGCGATCGGAAGACAGCAGACGACAAGCTTTTTGGCTGTTGCTCCTGTGGGGTCTGTTATGGTATCTCTTTGAAGCATTTGCTTTGTTACGCTGTCGCCTTTGATCTTGCCTGATATGAGAATATACAGACAGGCGATCGCAGAGCCTATGGACGAACCTAGGATAGCTGCGGCAGCTATAAATGGAAGTGCAGCGGAGGCTGCCTGACGTGAGTTTTCATAGGCTGTGCCGAATATCATGCCTGTTTTATCATACATATCGGAGATATGATACATTAGTCCGTAGGCGAAACCAAGACCTAGGATAAGTTTGAAAAGGGTTTCTATCACTTCTGATACAGCGGTCGGTATCATATTCTGCAAGCCCTCACAGTAACCGCGTTCCACTGACATAATGGTACAAAAAATAATAGATGGGGCAACGCACATGAGAGCATATTTTGTACTTGGCTCGCCGACTACATTGCGTGACAGAAAATCTGAGGTGAGTATCATTACTGCAGCAGCGGCTGCGCTGATGATCGTGAAAAGGAAAAATGCAGTTCGCTTGGTATGACGCATATTTGAAAAGCGTTCAAGGGCATAGTTTTCAGCGGTAAGTCGAGCCATGGTGGAGGGGATACCTGAAACGACTATGGCAAAAACTGGTGTGAAAACTGAGAATGCTGAAGCGAAATATCCCATGCCTGTGCCGCCCAGAAGATTAGTAAGAGGTATCTTATAGAGAAGTCCCAGAATTTTTGTTATCAGAACCATTGCAAGCAATATTGCTGAGCCTTTTATAAAGCCTTGTCTTTTCATCTGTCAACCTGCTTTCTGACTTGTTTTTATATGATCTTATGCTGTTATGGTGGGTTTTATTACGGTTTGTCCATATGTCAGGTGGATATGCAGTTGTTTAAATTGCACAAAAATAGAGCTTAGAGTGTTAATACTAAAAAAAAGTTTGCGTAAACACTTTATTTTATAGGAAAAATGTGATATAATCATATTATGTATTTTAAGAAAAAGAGGTAAAAAAGATATGACTTATAAGTTTTCAGAAAAGGTTTCTCATCTGCAGGCTTCTGCTATCAGAGAGATACTTAAATTTACTTCTGACCCAGAGGTAATTTCATTTGCGGCAGGTAATCCTTCTCCTGAGGCATTCCCTGTGGACGAGCTTAATAGAATATCAGAAGAGATATTCAAGGAAAATCCTATCGGCGCACTCCAGTACAGCCTTACAGAGGGATACACTCCGCTGAGAGATCTTCTTAAGAAAGAGCTTGAAAAGAAGGGTGAATTTGATCCTGAGAGAGATGATCTTATCATCACAAGCGGTGCTCAGCAGGCTAACGAGCTTGCTTGTAAAGTTCTCTGCGACCCAGGCGACGTTCTTTGCTGTGAAGCTCCAAGCTTTATAGGCTCACTTAATGCATTCAAGTCTTACAATGTTGAGCTTAAGGGTATCACGCTTCATGAAGACGGAGTTGACCTGAAAGAGCTTGAAGAGGCTTTCGCTACAGGCAAGGTAAAGGTATTCTACATTATCTCTAACTTCCAGAACCCTACTGGTCTTACAACTTCTCTTGAAAAGAGAAAGGCTATCTACGAGCTTGCTAAGAAGTACAGTGTTATGATACTTGAAGATAACCCATACGGCGACCTGAGAATAAAGGGTGAGGCTATCCCGTCTATCAAGAGCATGGACAAGGACGGTCTTGTTATGTATTCAAGAACATTCTCGAAGATACTTGCTCCTGGTATCAGAGTTGGCTACATTTCCGCTCCAAAGGAGATAATCGGAAAGATAGTTGTCTGCAAGCAGGTGGCTGACGTACATACAAACATCTGGGCGCAGATGCTGGCTTACAACTTCATGAAGGACAATGATATCGAAGCACATCTTGCTTCGCTGAGAGTGATCTACAAGCATAAGCTCGAACTTATGATAGAGCAGATCGAGAAGAATTTCTCTTCACAGATCAAGTTCACAAGACCTGAGGGCGGTCTGTTCATTTGGTGTACTCTTCCGGAGGGCAGTGACATGACTGGTTTCTGCAAAAAGGCTGTTGCAGAATATAAGGTAGCGGTTGTTCCGGGCAATGCTTTCATGGTAAGCGAGTCTGACAAGACAGCTTCATTCAGATTGAACTTCTCAACTCCTACAGACAAACAGATAATCGACGGCTGTGAGAAGCTTGGCAGGCTTTCTAAGGAAATGTTCGGCGATTAAGATAAAATGAAAAAAGTTCCTTTTACGCCTTTTCAGCTTGTGCTTACGGTGGTAAATACGGCGGCTCTAATGTTCTGCATGGGGTGTGATTGCTTTGTGCTGATAGTGGGCATGACGGCAGGCAGGACAAAGCCTTATGTGGTGGATCTTGTGCTGAGTCTTCTTGCTATGGCGGTGTTTATTCTGCTTGTGTTTTCAGCAGGCAGGATAAATATTTTCAGTGATAAAGCTGACCCCGATGGGGACACTGCACCTGCGGTATCGGCACTTAGGACGTATTTTTGTATCTTGTTTTTTGATATTTCAGGAGTGCTGGGTCTTATGCTTGCGGGAGCGTTGGGGGTTGAGTGGGCTAAAAAAGCTATTATAATTTTTGCTCCTGTCGTTTTTGTCCTTGCAGCGATTGTTTATTTTATTCTATCGGGCAGGATAGGTCTTGATGATTTTTCGGATAGTGACGGGGAAGAATGATATTACAAGGGGGAGGTCTGTCATGAAAAGCGCATTGAAAAAGGATACTGTCAGAGAGATAAGGCACTCGTTGGGCAGATTTCTCTCTATTTTTCTGATAGTTCTTCTTGGCTGTGGATTTTTCTCTGGTATCAAGGCGACTATGCCTGATATGATAGACACGGCGGAGAAATATTTCAGTGATAACAGACTTATGGATATTAAGTTAATGTCGTCTATAGGCGTTAAGTCTGAGGACGTTGAGGCTGTGAAAAAAGCTGATGATGTTCAGGGCGTTATGGCGGGATATTCTAAGGACGTTTTCTACTATCATGAAAATCAAAACCTTGTGCTGAAGTTCATGTCCTTCAACAATGTTGTTGATGAGAACAGCCCTAATAATCTTGATAAGCCTGTTTTACTAGAGGGCAGGCTTCCTGAAAAAAAAGGCGAGTGCGCAGTAGAGGTAAAAATGAGTTCACCTGACACCTTTAAGGTGGGCGGAGAGATAAAGATCAACGAGCCTGATTCGTCAAAAAATATAACTGATACTTTGGCAACTGACACATACAGGATAGTAGGTATTGTGGCTTCACCGCTTTATATCGGCTATGAGCGTGATGCGACCACAGTGGGCAACGGAACTGTGGTAAGCAACGTTTTTGTGCCTGAGAGCGAGTTTGTGTGCGATTATTACACTGAGCTTTATGTGAAATTCAAAGGCACTGACGAGCTTGATCCTTTTTCCGACGAGTACAAGCAGGCTGTGAAAGATAAGAGCGTTCAGGCGGTGGAGTTTTTTGAGGACAGTGTGAACGCAAGGTTTGAAAAACTAAGCAGTGACGCTCAGGACAGTATTGACGTCGCTCAGGAGAAAGTTGACATCTTGAAACAGGCGCTTGCCTGCGACGAAAATCAGCTTACGGAGCTTTTGGCAACGGCGCAGAAGTCGGTTGAGGAAGCTCAGGAGGCTTATGATAAGGCTGAACAGAGTGGTTCTAGTGCAAAGTATCTTGCAAGGTCACAGCTTTTAAAAGCACAACAGCTTGAAGAAGTGGCAGGGAAGCTTCTTCAAGACAAAAAGACAGGAAGTACGGCGGCTTTTGATGAATATAATGGTCAGCTTGCGGCGGCAGAAGATGAGATAGCCGGAGCGAAAAAAGAACTTGAAGCTGTTAAAACGCCTGCATTCTATCAGTATGACAGATTTGAGGCTAGCTCTGATTATAGTTCATTTTATGGGGATGCTCAGAAGGTCGACTCTATTGCAAAGGTGTTTCCTGTGTTCTTTATTCTTGTGGCGGCGCTTGTATGCCTGACCACAATGACTAGAATGGTAGAGGAACAGAGAACGCAGATAGGTACATACAAGGCTTTAGGATACAGTGGGGCAAGAATAGCTGGAAAGTATCTTTTCTATGCAGCAACAGCGGCATCAGCAGGAAGCTGCATAGGCGTTGTTGTTGGATTGCAGATCTTTCCGAAGATAATTTATAGTTGCTATAATATTTTATATAACATTCCTGATATTGACACACCGTTTAAGCCTGTTTATATGGTGCTTTGCTTGGTGGTGTCGGTTATTTGCACTTGCTCGGCGGTGCTTTATGCCTGCATGAAAGAACTAAAGTCGCAGCCGTCACAGCTTATGCGTCCAAAGCCACCGCAGAATGGCAGGCGTGTTTTGCTGGAGCGTGTGGATCTTATATGGAATCGGCTTGACTTTCTTGCAAAGGTCACTGTGAGAAATTTGCTGAGATATAAGAAGCGTTTCTTTATGACGATCGTGGGAGTGGCAGGCTGTACGGCGCTGATAGTCACGGGTTTTGGTTTGAAATATTCTATAAAGACTATTGCCGAAAAGCAATTCAATGAGATATTTCTGTATGATGGGATCGCGGTACTTAATTCAGCCGATTTTGACGAGAAACAATTGGAGGACAAGATAAGCAGTATCGCACAGGTAGACAAATCTATGCTTATGCAGAGTACAGATGGAATTGCAGAAAGTGGAACTGAAAATCAGTCTGTTTCTATGATCGTGCCGAAAACTCCTGAAAATATGGGAGATTATATCGATCTTGTATCTGCTGAGAATGGATCAAATCTTGAAGTGAAAAGCGGTTCTGTTATCATAACACAAAAGCTTGCAAAGCTTCTTGACCTGAAAACGGGTGACACTATTACTATAAAGCTCAGTGGTCATGAGGAGAAAGAGTTCAAGATAGGCGGAGTAAGCAAGAACTATGCTTTGCATTATATTTACATCACTCCTGATGATTTTGAAAGTGTATACGGTGAGAAGCCTGTTTATAATCTTTCTTTTATTGACCTAAAGAAAGACACTGATGAAAACTCTTTCAAGGAACAGCTTATTTCAAATGACGAGTTTTATGGAATAAGCTTTAAAAATGATTCAAGCAGAGGTTTCCTTAATTCTGTGGACAGTCTTGACGCTATCGTTATTTTGCTCATCGTTTGCGCGGGAGGCTTGGCGTTTGTGGTGCTTTACAATTTGGCAAACATAAACATAACCGAGCGTGTTCGTGAGATAGCGACAATAAAAGTGCTTGGATTCTATGACGGTGAGACTTCAGCGTATATTTACAGAGAAAATCTGATATCGACGCTTGTGGGCATTATCGTGGGTCTTGTGGCAGGAAAGATACTGCACTATTTTGTTGTGATAACTTCTGAGGTCGACCTTGTGCTGTTCAACAGACAGCTTGTTTGGTGGGCGTATGTGCTTGGTGCATTGCTCACATTGGCATTTGCATTTATAGTTAATTTGGTTCTTCATTTCAAGCTTAAAAAGATAGATATGGTAGAATCTTTAAAATCAGTAGAATAGACGGAGGTATTATTATGGATATTTTTGAAGAAAACTGCGATACTGAAAATAACTGCACAGTAAGCTATTTTTGGAAAGGCCTTGCACTTTTTCTCCTTGGCGTTATAATTGGTCTGTTTGTTTCGCCTATCAAGAAAGGCGTTACTATCGGTTGTAATAACAAGATAGACAAGGGTGGCTGTAACGATCATTTTGACCCTGACGAGTATTATGATGATTATAACTTTGATGATGATGAAGATGATTTTGACCATGATGGCGTAAAATTTTAACGAAAGGCGTATATTGATATGAAACTTGGCATGGTAGGACTTCCTAACGTAGGAAAATCAACACTTTTTAATGCACTCACAAATGCGGGTGCAGAATCTGCGAACTATCCGTTTTGCACGATCGAACCGAATGTGGGCATTGTTTCGGTGCCTGATGAAAGACTTGACAAGCTGGCTGAGATGTATCACCCTGTAAAGTTTACTCCTGCAACACTTGAATTTGTTGACATTGCAGGTCTTGTAAAGGGTGCTTCAAAGGGCGAGGGACTTGGAAACAAATTTCTTTCAAACATAAGAGAGGTGGACGCTATCGTTCACGTTGTAAGATGTTTTGACGACCCTAACATCATTCATGTTGACGGCTCTATCAATCCTCGCAGAGACATTGAAACTATAGATTTGGAGCTTATTTTCTCTGACGTTGAGCTTATCGAGAGAAAGCTTGACAGAACTAAAAAGGCAATGAAAGGCGACAAATCTCTTACTTCCGCTGTAGAGTTCCTTGAAAAGCTCAAAGAGCATCTTGAAAGCGGCAAGCCTGCACGTTCTTATGACATGACAGAGGACGAGCTGGAGATACTTAAAGAAACACCGCTTCTTTCACTTAAGCCTGTTATCTATGCGGCTAACCTTTGCGAAGATGATTTCAGAAACAATATCGAAAGCAACGAGCATTACAAGGAAGTTTGCGAGATTGCAAAAGCCGAAGGCTCGGCTGTGTTCCCGATATGCGCGCAGATAGAGGCTGAGATATCTGACATGGACGATGAGGACAAGGAAATGTTCCTTGCAGACCTCGGTCTTGAAACTTCAGGTCTTAACAGAATAATCAAGGAGGGCTATTCGCTTCTTGGTCTTATTTCATACCTGACAGCAGGCGAACCTGAGGTAAGAGCTTGGACTATCAAAAAGGGCACTAAAGCTCCACAGGCGGCAGGAAAGATACACACTGACTTTGAAAAGGGCTTCATCAGAGCTGAAGTTGTTTCATTTGACGATCTTATGAGCTGTGGCTCTATGACGGCGGCTAAGGAAAAGGGTCTTGTTCGTCTTGAGGGTAAGGATTACGTTATGCAGGACGGCGATATCGTTCTTTTCAGATTTAACGTATAAAGCGTAAGCTACACAAAGGCAGGCTGAAATATGCTTGCCTTTTTTATGTGCAATATGTATGTTTTTTGTTATTATATTTGTTTAAAATCACAAAAGTAAATTTAATTTGTGTTATAGATTTTTTCATATATTGATGATAGAATGTGATAGTAAAAATTAAAGATGATAATGTAATAGTTAGATTTTTGGAGGAAAAGTAATGACAAAAAACATGACAACTGGCAGTCCGTTCAAGCTTATAATGAGCTTTGCGCTTCCTCTGCTTTTAGGAAATTTGTTGCAGCAGACATACAATCTTATTGACGCTGCCATCGTGGGAAGATTTCTTGGTTCTGACGCTCTTGCAAGTGTCGGAGCTTCAAGCAGTGTGCAGTTTTTGGTGCTTGGTTTCTGCATGGGAACAGCCTGCGGCTTTGGCGTGCCTATTGCAAGGCATTTCGGAGCAGGGGACATAAAAAAGCTGAAACAGTATTTTTACAATTCTATTGTTATAACCGCCGTTACTGCGTTTGTTTTGACCACAGTTTGTGCGGTGCTTTGCAGTGAGATATTGAAGCTTCTTTCAACTCCGTCGAATATTTTTGATGACGCATATAAATATCTTCTGGTGATATTTCTTGGCATACCGTTCACACTTTTGTATAACCTGCTTTCAAGCGTATTGCGTTCTGTTGGCGACAGCAAAACGCCATTTGTATTTCTTGCTATATCAACGGTTTTGAACATTGCACTTGACCTTGTGTGTGTTATCGTGTTCAGGTGGGGCTGCATGGGTGCGGCTATCGCTACGGTCGTTGCTCAGGCGATAAGCGGAATACTATGTGCTGTATTTATTATGAAAAAGGTAAACGTGCTTAAGCTTTCAAAAGAGGACAGAGTGATGTCAAAGCCTGCGGTGCTGAACCTTATAATAATGGGCTTTCCTATGGGACTTCAATATTCCATAACGGCTATCGGCTCAATGGTCATGCAGTCAGCTAACAACAAGCTTGGAAGCATTTATGTGTCAGGATTCACTGCTGGGGCAAGGATAAAGCAGTTCACAATGTGTCCTTATGACGCTTTTGCAACAGGTGCATCTGTTTTTGCAAGCCAAAATCTCGGTGCAGGAAATCTCAAGCGTATCAAAAAGGGTATACGCATTGGAGTTGGCGTTGGCATGACATATGGAGTAATAGCCGGTATTGTACTTATATTCTTCGGCAGAGAGCTTTCGCTTATCTTTGTGAATAAGTCAGACGCAGCAGTGCTTACTGCTTCAGCCAAATATCTTTTCTACGCAGGCTTTTTCTACTGGACGCTCGGTATACTCAACACTTGCAGAATGTGTACGCAGGGCCTTGGATATTCTGGACTTGCTATATTTTCAGGAGTGACAGAAATGATAGCTCGAATTTCTGTAAGTATGATATTTGTGCCGAAATTCGGTTATCTTGCAATCTGCTTCACAGATCAGGCGGCATGGATAGCGGCTTGCTTGTACATAGTTCCTGTTTGCATATATTGTGTGAACAAGGCAGGCAGACACATTGCAGGAGATCACGGACTTCCTGTGGAAAATAAATAAGTAAAAGGCAGCTCTGAAAAAATCAGAACTGCCTTTTGTTATGCCTACTTGTTTATAGCTTTTTTAAGTTGTAAGACAACTTCGCTGTAGTATCTTGGACTGACATCGCCAAGTTTCATGTTGTCATTGTATGCAGCATCGGGAAGTCGGAAGTAAAGCTCTTCCACGGTCACGTCCTCTATCTCGTAATAGCCGATGTATGTTCCTGAGAATTTAAGCTCGGCGGTCATGCCTATGTTGACGAGCTTGCCGTCGGGATCTTTCTCCTTGCCTGAGATATCATTTCTTATGAATTCATAGAAAAAGCCTGCGTCCTGTGCCTGACCTTTATACCAGCCTGCTTTGGTCATGCGGTTGACTAGAGTGGTGTTCGTTATCTCGGTATTCTTGAAGATCTCGCAGGCGGTCTTATCCTTATCGCTTTCCGCTACTTTGTATACCTTTCTTTTTAGCTGGTCGAATGGCTGTATTATATCGTAATCATCAAGCTGTTCCAGCCAAGCTTCTTTTTCATGTTCGGTAAGCTCCAGCGGGTGAACAAGCCCTATCTGCATAACCTCGGACAGCTCTATCTCATCATCATCTGAGTTTGTAAAGCTGCCGTCGTCAAGATAACGGAACGAAGTTTTAAGGCAGCCATTTTCGTAAATACCCCATATAAGACCTATCGCAAAGCAGTGCATGAGAGGATTTTTTACAAAGAGAGCTTTCCAAGCTTCTGCTGTCCACTTACGGTCAAGCATAAGCACATATTCAAGACGCTGTTTCTGTGCTTCAACAACAGTTTTCATTTGCTTTTTCATTTCCTTGAAATCAGCAGTAGCCTTTTCTGCGAGGGCAGGGTCGTCATTAACGCCTATTTTAGGGAGATTTTTAAGCTTTTTCTCGCCCTCGAATATTTCTATATCAAGCTGTGGAGTGAGATAAACGGAGAATTTTCTGCTTCCAAAATCAAAGGTGCGGCACATTTTCTCGTCAAAGCCCATGTCAGGTACTATCTTGTCCGCAAGCTCCTGCGTTGTCAAGCCAAGCTGTTTAGCGGCATTGGCAAGTGCGTCAACTGCGGCAGCTCTGACCGCACGACTCTTATATTTTCTTGAAATATTGTCTACAGTCATAAGTGCATAGGAACTGCCGTTCAGAGCTACGGCATTGACGGCTTTAACCGCAAGGGCAACACGCATATTTAATGACTGTTTCGACCATTCTTTTATGTAATCCGTCAGGCAATTTATTGCTTCATCACCGCCGTAAATGGCCGCAAAATACATTGCCCACTTTGTTTTCGCTTCTGCACCTTTTTCAAGCCAGCGGCTAAGGACTTCAAGGGCGAATGTTTCAAGCTCGTCAGCTTTGAGCTTCTGGGCAAGTGCCTTGCCCTCGGGTGGGAGGGTACCTTCGTCGGCGTTTGCATATGTAAGCAGGAGAGCCTGCAAATAGATATCTTCTGCGACTGTATCATCGGTGAAGTGAATAGGTGCAAAAGGCTGTTCAAAAAGCCAGAGAACTTTCTTGCTTTTTGTGCCTTTGGTGAGCGCAGTCACAAGGTCTTCATCTGATATTTCGGCAGGCTTTGCTTCGCTGCCCAAAAGTGCAGATATTTTCGATTTGAGTTTGTCGGATTTTTCTGTGGAATAGGCTTTTTCAAGCTCTGTGCGGTAGGCGTCAGCACCTTGATTTTCAATTATCATAAGTGCAGTTTCACGCTTGGCTGATTTTTTCTGAGCAAGAAGTTTGCAAACATCATCGTGCCAATCCTTGTGGGCGGATATAACTTTCACAAGCTCTGCTTTTATTACCTTGCTGTTATCGTCACAAAGGGCAAAAAATTCGTCTTTGTACTTGTTGCTGTCTGCGATATCAAGAAGCCTTATATACAAAAGTCGGCTGGACACAGCCATTTTGCTTACGTCAATAATGGTGGCTTTGTCTTTAAATTCTGGAATGATAGCGGTTATCTTATTGATGATGACTTCTTTACAGTAAGAGCTTTCTATCTGCCAGCCAAGGGATCTTATAATTATATCTATTGGTAGACCTGATCTTACCATTGCACGGACAATGAGCTCGGTGTTATAATAAAGATCGTTGCCTATAAGTTGGAGGGGGTCACTTGTATCTTTAGACGCTCCTATGGAAAGAGCGGCGATACAGCGGATAATAAAATCGTCCTCTCCATATGCAACAATATAGTACATTTTCTTATGTCTGCCATCGCAGGCTTCTTCGTCTGCAAAGGGGAGTATCGTGTCTATTTCTGCTTTGCCCATGATATATGCGTATATCTCGTCACTGTGCTTGAAATGTTCGGCAATAAGTTTGGCGATACGTTCCTGATGGGTAGCTTTAAGACCAATTGCTTCTGCGTTATATTTAGGGTCGGTGGCTTTGAGCATTTTCTCCATTGTGATCGCTGTGTCAAATGGAGCGTGCTTCATTGTTTCTATGAAAAGCTGTGGGTGTTCTTTTGATAGCTTCACCATGTGTGCAGGGTAATTCCCATTTTTGTCAGGTGATTTGACAAAGTGTAGAATGTATCTATCTGTAAGACACTGTGGTTGAGCTTCGATAAGGTCGAATATCCTGGTGGTGGAAAGCTTCATATATATCAGCCCTTGGGTAAGATCGTCGTAATATTTCACAATGTTTTTATCAAAAAACGCACGGTATTCTTTTGCAAAATATGACGCTTCTGCATATGCGGCAAGAAAAAGACAGAAAACGGCTGTAGTTGTTTTGGGCTTTTTTTCGACTACTTCGCAAAGCTTTTTTATGGCAATTTCGGCTGTATCAGGAATTTTTGTTTTGCCGAGCAGGCTCTTTTTAGGCAGTTCAGTTGCGTCCAATGCGTAAACGCAAAGGAGAAGCTGTGCTATGATATCGTCAGGGCTAACGTATTTGAATGTCCTTATAGCAACATCTGCGGAATAGATAGGATTTACAGTGAAAACACTGATAGAATCATTTGAGCGGTTTGAGATCTCGGTTGATATCCAGACCGCTTCTGCGTTCTCACCATAAAAATCGGTGAGCGGTTTCATATACATGGCTTTGTTTTCGGAATATATATAGGCATTGCCAGACAGCGCATCTGTCATATATCGGAAATATGGACCCGTTGCCATTGAACTGAAAATAATATAACGGTCTTTAAGCTCCTCACTATCTGAATTTGATATCTCACTTTTTACAGCTTTGATAAGCTTTTCACGATAACTATACTGCATGAGTTTTGGATAGTATCTTGTTGTAATTTTTCTCATCATGGCATTGTTTCTAGGCTTTGTGATGTCAAGATATTCAAGGGCAAGGTCTATGGTCTGCTGGTCAAAACCAAGCTCCTTTAGGGCGGTTTCAAGCTTTATAAAGCTTTTGGTGCTTTCGTTGTAGATCATTTTTTCTCCTCCATATTATTTATCGCACTGAACAGTGCTAATTTTTGTGTGCAAAGTCTGATATACCGCATTGTGTTGCCTGCGGCAGTGAAGATATCAAGGCTTTTGTCTGCGGTGGTGTGTCTTGCATTTTCGCACAGCTTTGTGAAGCATTCATAACGTTTTGCAAGTTCTTCAAGTCCGCACTGGCGTATGCTTTGAGCGTGTTCGTCTGCGATAACAGAGTTCACTCCGCACTCCATTGCCGTGACTATCCTCTTGTCGGTTTCTTCGGTGGCGTCAAGAATCTCACTACACATTCCATAGTCTTGGTCTATATCATTCTCGACAGGTACAGGAACATTGTCAAGCGGATCAATAAAATCATAGACCTCTATTGGGAAAAGCGTTAGCCTGCCGTGGTCGATATACCCATGAGCCAGCAGGACGTAGTTTTTGTGCTTTTCTTTTAGCATTTTGCCACCTATGGTTTCAAGCGTGGAAATAAATTCACGATTTTCTGCTGTGTATTTTGCGGTGACAGATATTTGTCTATCACAGCCGTCTTTTATAATAAAAATCTGCTGTTGAGTGTGCTTGTCAAAATATGAAGCGACGCACTCTTTGGGGTGAACGAAATAAAGTCGGTCGGTCTCCTCGTCACTTTTGTTTGCGGAGATCTTTTCCGCAATCTCTTTGAAATCGCTGACAATAAGCTCACGGAGGGCAAAACAGTTTAGCTGTGCAGGACCTACGCCTATGGCATTGGTCTTTGACGATGAGGACAAATGCCACATGCTCATCTTGGCGTTTTCAAGCTTCAGCTCTGTGCACATATAGCTGTTTAGAGAGCTGTCAAGATCCCATACAGTTGTGCTTTCGGCAAATCGTCTTGACTTTTTTTCATAGAACGTGGGGCGCAGATCGCTGTAGGTTAGAAAGCGTTGGTGAGATGTTCTGTCTTTATTTAGAAAATAGTAGATACAGCCAGTGTATTCGCCACTGACATTTCTTGTGCCTATAGGCAGGAGTTGGAGCGTCCCCTCATAGTCGGTGTATTCTCTGCGGAAGGTGCCGAGCATTTCTTCTGTGATGTCGGCTTTTATAAGCTTGTTCATGCTGTCAGCATATTCAAACATTTTGTGAGTGAATACCTGCGGACTGAATGAAGCTTGCCTTGAAACACAGTCTTTAAGTCGGCTGCCAAGTTCACGCATTTGTCTTTCTGCCTCAGCCATTCTCAAAGCGTGGCAGGAAACTGCGGCAAGCTCAAAGTTATCGGGGTCGCTCTCTTCGGCTCTTACAAGACCTCGGATAAATATTCCAGACATTATTTTTATGCACTGTTCGGCACATCCTTTTATCTTTTTCTGGGTATCCTGAGAAAGCGGATTTATTTCAGGTTGGTCGGGAAGTTCAATTTCTGCTTGTTCAGGCTCGGAGGTTATGACCTCTGGAGTGATATCCTCGCCGTCGTACTGTGGAAGCTGTGCTTTCAAAAGCAGTATGGCTGTGATAATGTGCCTGCACATTCCTCTTGAAACACAAGTGCATTGACTTTCATCAAGTGGTGATTTTATGGTGCAGGTTTCACCGTCTAATTTTACTATGTAACATTCATGGTTTTTTTCAGCCGAAAGGGTCATGTTTTTGGATTCCTTCAACGCACGTTTGTAAATGCCCTTGTTTGAAAGCTCAATAAGCGTTTGTTCGTTTGCCATGCCAAGCTGTTTATCGATCACGTCCAAGATGTCATCTCCTATGCAAATATTTTTCCGATGTAATCCCCAAGCTTATCAGGGGTAAGACCGCCAACGAATGAGCCCATATCTGCAAGCCTCTGACCTGTCGCCTTGTCATAGGCAGGGTCGGCATTTTCATCAAGGGCGGTAAGGAATGAGAGATGTGCGCCGCTTGTGATTATATTTTTGCTGACGTTCATAAGCTGTGCTTCACTGCCACCCTCGTAGAGGTCTGTTACCACGATAACGCAAGTGTCATGGGGCGTAACGATAAGGCTTTCGCAGTAGGTAAGGGCTTTTGCAATATCCGTTCCTCCCCCAAGCTGAACGCTCATTATTGTCTGAGCAGGGTCGTCTGCATGGTCTGAGAGGTCAACGATGCTTGTATCAAATATGATGAGCTTCACCTCTGCAAATGGCAGTTCGAAAATTATCTGCGCCATTACTGCACTATAGATGACTGAACCGAGCATTGAACCGCTTTCGTCTATGGCTATGATAATGCGCTTTTTGTTATGCTTTTTCACACGTCCACTGAAATAGATATCTTTCAGTATAAGCTGGTTGCTTGCTTTGTCATAGTTTTTCAGGTTTCGGCGGATAGTCTTTTTGAAATCGAGGTTTGCAGAGCATTTCATAACTGACGATGTGTTTTTATCAAGCCTGCCTGTAAGGCTTCGCTTTATGGTCATATCAAGCTTTTGTTTGATATCGTCTGCCACCTGTTTTGCTATTTTTACAGCCGTCTGCAACACCTCGCCGTTCATGAGATGTTTGAGCTGAATGATAGTTTTAAGCAGCTCTATATCAGGTTTCATTTCTTCAAGAACCTTTTTATCGGTAAGAAGCTCGGTCATGTTGAACCTTTCCAAAGCTTGACGTTCAAGCACATCGGCGGTCTGCTTTGGAAAAAGCGTTCTGACTTTTGTTATCCATTCTGCGGCGTTTAGCACACTGCCACCCTGACCGCCTTGCCTGCTGTTCTCGTCCCTTACATCGTCACCTTGCGCACGGCTATAAAGATAATCGAGTAGCTTTTCCATATCCTGAAACGTTATTATCTCTGCTTTGTCACCGGTAAAGGAAAGGCTTTTGTCAGACATTCCGCCCAGCACGAGCCGCCAGCGGTTGACGGATATGGCTTTGTTTTCATCTGTCATGGCTTTTCCTCCTCAGACAAAAGTTTGACTATCTCTTTATCTATTTCCCTACCGAAGCTATATAGTCTTTCGTTTATAGGTTTTTCCACAAGAAGCTCAGCACTGTCAGCGTCATAAAGCTTTGCGACAGCGGTGGCTGTTTGCTGTATTTCATATGGAGTGAAACAACTGAAAGCAAGCTTCATGGAGGGAAGTATTTCTATAAAATCGTCATAGTCAAGTCCGCAGATAAGCGTGTCTGTCATTCTGATGAAAGAATCGTCCGTCATGATGATATCACGGGCGGCATTGAAAAGTCCGTTAAGAAACTCTGCTCCTTGTATCTGAACATTCCTGTCGCCTTTGAGATAGCTTGACATTGTCTGTTCAGCAAGCTTGCGGCGGTGGGGGTCAAAGGCATAAAGTATGCCAAGTGCTGTGCCGTAAACAAATGGGTCTTTATCAGATTTGCCGCAGAGGGAAAGCAGGGCGTTTTCATAGTCCTGACGATATTCTCTAAAGCCGTCAGTGACAGCTTTCTGCATTGCGTACATTATCGCTGCACATTCTGCAATGTGGTCGTCTTTCACCGACGCCATATCAGGCAGTGCTGTGATTATTCTTGTCATGCACCGCTTTGCACAATTTTCTGCGGCGGAAAACTCGGTATTATAAAGCTGTTGGAGTTCCATAAGAGTGATAAAATACCTTAGACCTCTGCCTACAGAGAAAAAGTCACCGTCTGAGTTAAGAATGTTCTCGGCACAAGCCTTGTCATCATCAGAGAGTTCTAAGCCCATTTGGAAGCAGTCCACAAGGATATGCGCCGCAACATCACAGTGCTTTTCATGGCGAAGTGTTCTTGAAGCACAGGTGCGGCAGGCTTCTTCAATGGTGAAGCCGTCGGCAGTATGGTCTATGAGTGCAACGTCTGTGGCAGGGACTTTTTTGTATACCCATTCTTCACGGACACGGCTTCTGTCTTTTCGCCTATGCAAATCAGGTCCTTTTGTTCGCTGGGCAAAATCTGTGCCTAGAAACACCATTCTGTGGAAAAATCTGCTTAGTTCCATTCCGTTTGCAGTGGTAAAAAGTGAAACTTCCGTCTTATTAGGGGTAACTGTTTTTATTTTAAGTCGAAACCTTTTACACTGTTTTTCAAAATCAGCGATAAGCGGAGGAACGTGGTTTATGTCACCTATATGACCTGTCTTGTCGCCTGTGGCAAGTTTGTGCATAAGGTCGATAGGCAGGGCGGAGGATATTGTTTTCTCTCCCTTGATAAATGACGAGGTTATGGCGTCCTCAAGCTCGTAAAGTCCACATTCATGACAGCCACGAAGTGCGGCAAGTCCACTCATCATAGACTGCGCTGCAGAAGCGTCAGCCATTGACACTGGGATATCATGTTTATCACAGGCTCTCACTGTACCTATGAGCAGGTCAAGAACTGTGTCGCAGTAAACACCTGCCGGGTCATCGCAGTGGATTAGCTTGTTCATCACGCAATCATAAAAATAAGGACGCTGGATACCAGCGGTATATCCACTGAGAGCGTCTGCTGCTTCATAAGAATAAGCTACGGGGAAACAGCCCTCATCTTTTTGAGAGAGCTTGTGAAGCTTTTCTTTTTGGATATTATCATTTTTCAAAAGCTCATAAAGTCCAAAACTGTGGAATCCGCCTGTTACAGCAAGGACTTTTTTGTTATCTTTAAGTGCTTCTTTGATACGCAGAGCCATATGGTTTTCTCTTGCAAGAGTGCCGTCTGCCGCAAGATCATCTTCTGTTTCGTCATTTCGTGTGATAATGCAGTAGGTGTACATTTGCTGTACAAAATCTTGTACAGATAACCTGAGCCCCTCTATCTCAAAATACTTCTCCCAGAACTCTTCAAAGGTCCTTAGATCTGTTTTCTCGCAAAGCTTTTTGCAGAATTTGCTGTATATAAGTCTGCTGTCATCAGTGTAGCTGTGTTTATCCTTATTACTGCGAAGGCCTTTATTTTCTGCGGTGGTAATAAGTATCTCGCTGTAGGGAAGATCTATAAAGCGTGCTTCTATATCCATGGCTGCGGCTGTTTTCAGAGCGTTATACTCAGGTGAAGCATAGATAAAAGGGTAGTAGCATTTATAGTCTTCGGCTTCATCACTGATAAACTTTTTTCTGTCCTTGTAGTAATAATAGAAAGCCGCAGGGAGTTTTGTTCTCTCGTCCGTCAACACACCTATCATATCATTGGCGTTTTCAGGACCCTCTATAAGTATGACATCGGGTTGATATTCTTTAATTGCTCTGATGAGCTGCCACGAGCAGACAGGGCTGTGGTGTCTTACAGGAAAAAGCATAAATGGCTGAGAATAGTCGAAAGGTATTATTTCAGATACTTGGCTGTATCCAGATATTCTGTCCATATGCCTCCCTCACTTGCACTTTTTTCCTTAACAGCGATCCTGAAATAGCTTTTAAGCTTTTCAAGGTCGTCTTTGTTTTCCTTACAAACTGCTCCTAAAAGATTCTGCGTAAGCTCTTTGAGATCAGTTTTTCCGTCACCATAATAATATGCACTGCTCATAGTTTGATAGAAAACGGACACAGCTTCGGCTGTACTCATAACGGCGTTTGGTTTTTCAAGCTTTGTTCCCTCTGAGGTAACGCCCTCACGAAGCTCATGATATGTGACAGCAAGAAGTTCAGCAGCGTCGGTGTCTATAGGCTGGTCGATATGACCTGTTTTTGCAAGGTCTTGTGCTTCACGGATAATGATCTCCTTTTCGAGCCTTACGTCACGAACAGGCTCGACAGTTTCAAAATTGAAACGCCTTTTCAAAGCACCTGACATTTCATTTACGCCCTTATCACGGGTGTTTGCAGTACCGATTATATTAAATCCTTGCTTGGCGAAAACAAGTCCTTCGTTTTCAAGCTCAGGGATATTGAGTATCTGGTCGCTCATTACAGAAATAAGGCTATCCTGGATTTCTGCAGGGGTACGAGTTATTTCCTCAAATCGTGCGAAAATGCCTTGTTCCATGCCTATGAGCAGGGGAGCAGGCACAAGGGCTTCACGGCACGGACCTTTTGAAAGAAGCATGGCATAGTTCCAGCTATATTTTATCATATCCTCGGTAGTTCCAGCCGTACCCTGAACTGTGTTCGTGCTTATGCCGCAGCAAGCAGCAGAGAGAAGCTCAGAGAGCATAGTTTTAGCAGTGCCTGGCTCACCCACCAGCATAAGTCCACGGTTACCAGCGAGGGTGATTATACAGCGCTCAACAAGTGCGTCATTGCCATAGAATTTGCGCTTTATCTGCATTTTGCCATCGGCAGTTTTGATGATTCCGCCTAATATAAATGTTCGCACTGCCTTTGGCGACAGCACCCAATTCTCAGGCTTTTTGCCAATATCAACACTTTTCAAGGCGTCGAGTTCATTTTTGTAGCGTATCTCAACGGGCGGTTTTATGTATTCATTCGTCATAGCAGTTATCTCCTAAAAGTTAATTTATCAGCAATAATTATATCATATTTTGTTGTTATTTACAATAAGCATGGGGATATTCAGCTAAATTGACAACGAACAGATGTTTTGATTGTGCATTTTGACAGTTAGGATCGGGTATAAAAAAACCGCTTCGCATTTCTGCGAAACGGTTTGATAAATGAGAATGAAATTATCTCTTTGAGAAAATGCATTACCGTAATATCACCGCTTGTATGCCGTTTTGTTAGTTACGTGTTTGTTACTCTGTGCGTTTTGTGACGATGCATGAGGATTTATATTTGCAAAAAATACTTCTCGTCAATTTCATACTCTGTTACAGGAGTCAGACCAATTTTAAACTCTGCAAGTCTATTAATCAAGTCCTCGCCATCAATAAGGTCAATCTGGATTTTTCCTGGCGTCATCGCTTCATCTTGGGCAGACTTTGAGAATGATCCTGTTGTAATAAACAAAGCCTTTTCAATATCAGTAGTTAAAGAACCTCTGAAATCTCTGATATCGCTTGAAGGGACACTTCCACTGTATCGTTTGCATTGAAAAGCGACTTTAAAGCTGAACATACCATTTATTTTTACTCTCCCGTAGCCATCAATTCCGCCATCCCCTGTTTTTTTTCGTTACTTCTACTTCATAGAAACCAGATTCTCTTAACACTCGCTGTGCTAATCGTTCAAAGGCAAATGGGTTCATTGAAAGCAAGATATTGTGCAGTCTTTCTCGCCAAGGTTTATTCTCATCAGGGAACTCGATGCCATCATCTTCAAGATTGTTATCTTTTTTTGGATCATTATGTGTATCTTTCTTATCTGCTGAAAGACTACGGACTGTATTTACACAATCATCTACATTAATGTGATGCAGATTTTTATGTTCTGGCAAAATCGCCCATACCCCACGCTGAGTTTTCTCAATGATACCATATATTTTAAGATAGGTTCTTGCCCAGGCCAATCTGTACTGTATCTCTGTTTGACTTGATTTATCAGAGTGGGGAAAATCAATTATAACCTCAGATAAATGCATATTATTGATTACTTCGGAATAAATCTCATTAATAGTTGCAGATCCTCCAAGAGCTTGCAAAGCTTCAAGGGTTGGATTAATAAGATCGCTGTAATTTGGCATTCCTTTTGGAATATCTTTTCTTCTGCCTGCCATACTATCACTCCCTGTTCTTGAAATTCCAACAATATAATAAAACCGAAAAGTCATTTATTGTATATATTATATCACAATTCGTTTTCGAGATCAAGTATTTGTTCATTTTTTAAAAAAGAGAACTGTTCATTTTTTAAAAAAGAGAACTCCCAGTAGATTCTGAACTGACCCCAAAAAGTTAGACAAAGATTCAAAAGAAAATTTATGCAAAAGGCGTTGTAAAAAAACAGCGCTCAAAGAGTCAAGATTTCCTGCTTTTGGGAAACCTCGACTCTTTTTTATGCCAGATCGCAAAAATAACTATTTTGGCTGAATTTTTGGTACAGCAAACACAGCGGCAAAAAAACTGCGTTTTTGCCGTGTTGAAAATGTGGAAAATATTTTTAATTTATGCCGCTTTTTTCATTGCAGGCTTTTTCAAGTGGAATTTATGAAGATTAAAACCACAGCAAATCATCGCAATTTCTAAATTCAAGGCTTTTGATCCTCTTCTGCGAGCTCTGGTATATGACCTGTTCCACTTGATAATGCCGTTTGCACCTTCCGACTGGATACTTCGGTTCATACGCAGCAGTGCTCCGTGAATGCTGTTCAGGTTGCAGAGAACTTCCTTGTGAAACTTTGTCAGTTCTTCATTCAAGCGAATTTTACGGTTCCCTTTGCACTTACAGCATTTTTCTTTTTGCAGACAATTACTGCAATCTTCACATTGATAAAATTCTTCTGTTCTGCCATATTTGTTTCCTCTTACAGGTCTGCTGTAAAGATAATGAAACTTTTTTCCGTTAGGACATATTGGATCGCCATCTGCATCTATCGGAAAATTTACTGCTCTGTACGGATCATCACGATATTTTTTGTCCTTGCTTTCCTTTTCATACATAGTAAATTTCATGTATTTTTTCATGCCGTGTTCTTCACAATACAGATAATTATTAAAGCTGCCGTATCCTGCGTCTGCTACCGGATATTCAGGATATTTTTCGTATATCTGATTGAACTTTTCTATCAAAGGCTTGAAATGCTCATGGACTACAATAAGAATCCCTATGACATTGAAGCCTCCAAAATCACTTTTGCCGAAGTCTTTGAGAAGTTGTCGGCGGAAAAGTTCCCCACGATCTCGGACAGCAACGCAAAAGCCTACAAAGCATCGTATAATACCTGTAACCCCTGCACTACAGAGTGTTCAAGGATTTGAAGCTGACTGACTTGCAGGGTGTTGTAGACAACTGCGGTAAGAATTATCCCACACTCCGCAAGTTGAAAGTGCTGTTCAGCCAGATGTATGAGTATGCGATGAAGTATGAGATATGCATGAAAGACTACTCTGAGTATGTGGATATTACCAAGTTCAAGGACAAGAACCCGAACAAGACAGACCGTTCTCCTTTCAGCAAGTAAGAAATAGATGCTCTGTGGCTGCAGGAAAACAATCTCTATGCACAGATTGTCCTAGTGCTGATATACAGTGGAGTGCGTGTGTCTGAGCTGCTTGACCTGAAACGTGAGAATGTCAACATCGAAGAGCGTTGCTTCAAGGTGGCGGAGAGCAAGACCGAAAGTGGTATTCGTGTTGTTCCGATACATGACAGGACTTATCCGTTCTTCAAAAAGTGGTATGAGGACGGCAACGAGTATCTGCTCCATACTCCCGACGGCAAGCAGTTCATCTACCGCAACTACTATGATTCCTACTGGACACCTGTTATGGAACTGATCGGCTGCTCACACAAGCCCCACGATACCCGTCACACCTGCATCTCTATGATGACTGAGAAAGAGGTATCGCCTACGCTGGTTAAGAAGATCGTCGGTCATTCGGGTGCTATGTCACTGACCGAGAAGGTCTATACACACGTTAATGTGCAGTAGTTGTTGGAGGCTATCAATAAAATATAGGTATAAAAATAACCGCTGATGGATTGTTCCCTCAGCGGTTTTGTTTTGAAAATAATTATTCAAATTTAAATATACCTTGAACAAACTCTTCGGCATTTGGATGATCTATACGAGCTTGATCAAGTGTGTTTTTAATTTGTGGATTTGAAATATCAAACAATTCACACATTTCTCCCTTAACTTGTGTTTGCTGGGGAGATAAGGTTTCATCAGGATTTAATAAACTGGTATACATTTCACATACATTTAATATTCCTTTTCGGATGAATCGTTTTGAACAATTAGTTGAAATCACTTTACTTGCTTCAATCTGTGTCATGTTGTGTTGTGCTAAAAATAGATTTAATACCAAACAAATTATTTCTGGATACATTAAATCTTCTATTTCATAATTGCCATTATGTGATGCTTGTCCTGAATAGTTTTTTATGATAAACGGCTTTATATCTATATTTTTAAAATTATTTTGATTCTTTAAAAGCGAGTTTATTCTATCATATTCTGGTCGTCCAGCGACATCATCATCATACAGTACATGAACAATAGGTTTGTCAGATTGATTGGCAGAAAAAGAATTATATACATCTAACATAGGATTAATTCGATTTACCCCGCCGGCAATAATAAATTTAATCTCGCTATGATTAATTCCATAATAACTTGCCAGCTTAAATAAATATTTTTCATCGCATTCGCCTTCGACGATAATGTTGTATTTAGCGAGAACAGGATCTGAAATAAGAACAGGTTCTATTCCTAAATGTTCACATATTTTTTTATAACCATCTTCAGTGTTTAACGGAACGATATTTGTATCAAGATAATATATTTCTTTATTTTTCCTTTTGCTAAATTTATGACTAAGCAACCCCTCTAAAAACACAATATTGCGTAAATTCTTGTCAATAAAGTGCTCAGAATGGGTTGTATAAATTGTTTGAAATCCACTATCAAGTATAAACTGATATAACTTTTTCTGTAATCCACTGTGAAGAAATATATCCGGTTCATCAATACATAATATATAAGAGCTTTTCTTTCTTGGAGATATTCGTTTTATTAATTCTATATTTAGTAAAATAATAGCTAATCTTTGTAAACCCGATCCTTTGTTTGAAACACCCATACCACTTTTGTCGTCGATTTTTAAGTCAACATCATCGGAAATAATATCTCTAAATTTATCAGATTTTTTAGGAACATTGAATGATACATTCCAATTATCTTTAAAAATATGAAATGTATCAGATATTTCCGAAGAGAAAGAATTCAATATTTCTTGTAGCAAGTCAGTATATTTTTCAAAAACATCCTTTAAATCTTTTTTTGCGGCTACAAATCTTGATTTATCAAATTTAATATCAAGCATATCACTTGTTAAATCATCTACCAGTTTAGGAATGTTTACATCAATGGACTTGATCAAACGAAATTCGATTTTGGAGATAAAATCATTTATCTCATCAACCGTTAACTGATGAGTGTTGCCTCTTCGAAGTGAGTACCCTTTTAATCCGTCGTCATTTTCAATATTTGAAAAATCCCTTATTATTCTCATTTTGGGAGAATGATTATCTACTGAATTAAAGTCAAGTGTTATTTTAGGATAGTAACTACCACCACGTTGAGCTTTTTTCAATTCGGGAATATCAGTATTAGGATTAAAAGTATTTGGATTAAAGAATAAATTAATAGCTCTTAATGTATTAGTTTTGCCTACATTATTTTGACCACAAATTGCTACAGGCATACTATAATCTGAAATATTGAATTCCATATCCATTATTGAACGAAATCGCTGTATGCGTACTTTGCTGATATAATACATTTTGTTCACATCCTTTCGTGACAATTAAAATATTTAAGGCATCCATCAAACGATGAATGCCTTGATTTTTGTTAGTTACCCGTTAGTTACGTGTTAGTTACCGCCCCAAATTCACCATATTTCAGATAAACCCAAACCGAACAAAACAGCGTAAATACGTGATTTCGAGTGCTCCCAATAGGGATAAAATTATCTCTTTGAGAACTGTGGAGCACGTCTTGCGGCTTTGAGACCGTACTTCTTTCTTTCCTTCATTCTTGGGTCACGAGTGAGGAAGCCTTCCTTCTTGAGGAGAGGTCTGAACTCATCGCTAGCCTGAAGAAGAGCTCTTGAAAGACCGTGTCTGATTGCACCAGCCTGACCTGTTACTCCACCGCCTGTTACTGTGCAAACGATATCGTACTTATCCATTGTATCTGTTACAGCAAATGGCTGACGAACGATGAGCTTGAGTGTCTCAAGACCGAAGTAATCGTCAATGTCTCTGCCGTTGATTGTGATCTTACCTGTACCCTCGTAAACACGAACACGGGCAACAGAATGTTTTCTTCTACCTGTGCCATAGAAATATGGCTGCTTTGATTCGTACATCTAAATTGCTCCTTCCTTACAGTTCGTATTTAACAGGCTTCTGAGCAGCATTATTATGCTCAGCACCCTTGTATACTCTGAGTCTCTTTGCAGCAGCTCTGCCAAGTGTGTTGTTAGGGAGCATACCCTCAACAGCAATTGTCATAGCTCTGTCTGACTGATTAGCCATCATATCTGAATACTTGATCTCCTTAAGACCACCGATCCAGCCTGTGTGCCACTTGTAAGACTTCTGATCAAGCTTCTTGCCTGTGAGAACAGCCTTATCTGTGTTGATGATGATTACATGGTCGCCGCAGTCAGCGTGTGGTGCGTAAGTTGGCTTGTGCTTGCCACGAAGAATGTGAGCAGCCTTAGCAGCAACTCTACCGAGTGACTGACCTTCAGCGTCGAGAATATACCATGTGCGAGTAATGTCGCCTGCTTTTGGCATATAAGTTGACATATTATTTCCTCCATTCAGAATTTTAAAAAGTCTGTTCACAGCCGCGTTTTTCGCCCTGTGAACTCACAACGTTGTCTATTATACAACAGCTTTTCACGATTGTCAATAGTCAAAACGTCGAATTTTTAATTTATATCCCTCATTCTCTTTAATTCTCTTCGTTTTGCTCCATTTCTCTCGATTTCTCACAATTCATTTCACTTTTGCCTTTTACACTAATATACACAGTAATATGGCGTAAACTAAAGATAATCATAGTATAAGCAACGTATATTCAATATTTATCTGTCTACGCTAGAATATGTGCTTATATGTCTGTGTTTGCATTTTCAGTCTATGCTTTTCTTCTGCATCAAAATCCTGCAAACCGTCTGCTTTACTGTATTTTCAGCTTTTTTCATCTTCAAATGAAAAAATATCCTCTACAGATACACCAAATACCTTTGCAATATCCATTGCAAGCTTTAATGACGGATTGTATTGTCCTTTTTCAAGACGTATGATAGTTTCACGCCTGACGCCCACTTTTTCGGCAAGGTCACCCTGCTTCATGTCAAGCTTGGCACGATATTCCTTGAGTTTTGTTTTTAGCTCCGGCATTACTCGTCCTCCTCATCGGTGCTGAGCTTGCCCTCATGGTGGAGGAAAAATCCGCTTTCAAGGGTCATATAACTGAACCAGAATATAAACCATACTTGATATAGTCTGTCGCTGTTTATCTTTATGGTTATACTTCCTTCCCAGAACATTGATATAAAGATCGCCACTGCTAATATTATTAAAAACATTTTTGTGATACTTTGATGTGCCTTGAGCATATTTTCTTTTGCCATTTCGTCCTCTTTGTCAACTTTCTGACAGCTTGCATACAGCCATATTACTGCAAATAATGCCGTCATAGCAGCCAACACAACGAATATCACTGTCGCCCATGTTGTATTATCAAGCTTGTAATGCTCCGCAGTCTTTTCAAATATCTCTGTGACAAGTATTGCAATTCCTGTTACCATACGATTTTTGTGATATTCTCTCAGAGTTATCTTTTTCTTTTCTTTTTTCACTTTCATTTTTATCCCTCTAGTTCTCATCATCATCGAACTTACTTTCAAAATACAGACCTATAAAATTGTACACCGCATAGCAAAACCATATCAAACCCGTTATAGCATATTCGTTTAGTGTGACCTTAAATCTTCCTAAAATATCGGAAAACAAAGTCATAACTGAAATAAACAGGCAGGCGATCGTGAACAGGAACGTTATAAAAGTCTGATTGACCTTTGCTGTTGTCTGCTGAGTAAGCTCGTCATTCGTATCTCTTTTGCCGGCCGTGGATATCATCTTTGTTATGCATATGGCGATCAGCGCAAGCGTTCCCAAAGATACGATAAGGTTTATCACATTGGTAAGTGTGTGCCCTTTCTTTATCGCAGGCAGCACCTTTTCCATAACCCAATAGAATATCCACATCGCTCCACCCAGCGTGCCCAAAATACCCATCTGTCTGTAATACTTTTTGTATGATATTTTGTCTGTTTTTATCTCCGTTTTGTCATTCATTTCTACATCTTCTTTCATTTGTGATTTAAACAGCTGCATATACAAGGTGATTTATTTATCACCTTATGTGACAATAATATCACTTTCGCTTTGCAAAGTCAATAAAAAAGTGACAAATTTATCACCTTTGTGCATATACACAAATCGTGTCATATCAGTTTGTACACATTTATGTACACTGACAACAAAAAGAGCGGAACAAAGTCCGCTCATAAAATTATTTTGTTTGTGAATTTGAACTTTCTTCATTGCTACTGTCGGTGCCGCTTTTATCTTCTGTGAATATCTCTTTGCATACAGCACTAAATTCATCGTCACGGAGTGAAACTTTATTTTTTATCACGTCTGAAATGGTGAATTTTCTGTAGGTGAAGCCGTCATATACTATTAAAAAGGAAATAGTGTAGTTATCAGAGCCATGTTTGCCTTTTACTGTTACTGTGTAGTTGTGATCGTTCTTTGTGCAATCCCACTTTGCGTCCTCACCAAGATAAGAAGCTATGCACTCACCGATTACCTTTGCTGAATTTCCCGAAAAGTTGTCAAGGCTTTGCACATAACTGTTCTGTGCAGATACGAGCATATAGTCGTTGTCTATTTTTATGCTCTGCGTAAAACCATTCATGAACAGTGCAGCGATAATGAAAAATCCACACATTATTGCTTTATAACGCTCTCTTCCACAAAGCTTTTCACGCTTATAAACATAAAAAGGCGTTAGCCATACCCACTTGTAAAGGTGCTTTGCGTTAATGCCATGCTTTATAAGCTGTTTGCAATCTGCAATGGAACAGCCTATCATGAACAGCGGAACAAGTATCCACAGAAAAGCTCCTGCGGTGGCAGAGTTTGCATAGTTTTCAAGAAACAAGCCGATAAGCGGAACAAAGCATATGAACCATATCAGCCCATTGTTAAGGGACATTGCTTTGGCAGAGTTTGAGTTGCTTTCGGTCTGCGGTGCATTTATTGTAATATCCATTTTGTCCTCCGATTTTTTTAAGCTACCTATATTATATAATATTTTTTTCAAATAATCAATAGCCTATATTTTTGTTTATTAGTAACAAAACAAACGTTCGGCATTGTTCTGAAAAATGTTTAATTAATGTATTTACAAAATCGTTGACTTTGTGTTATAATATAATTTGTATGTAAAAAATTCTTCAGATCCGTAAGAAAGGAAATGAGAAATGGCAAATAAAAAGGAATATACAAATGAAGATATAGTATCCCTTAAGGGGGAGGACAGAGTAAGAAAGCGTCCTGCGGTAATATTCGGCTCTGACGGACTTGAGGGCTGTAAACATTCTGTTTTTGAAATTCTTTCAAACTCTATAGACGAGGCTCGTGACGGTCATGGCGATAAGATAATCGTTACAAAGTACAATGACGATTCTATCGAGGTGGAAGACTTCGGACGTGGTTGTCCTGTTGACTATAACCAGCGTGAGAAAAAATATAACTGGGAGCTTGTTTACTGCGAGCTTTATGCAGGCGGCAAGTATAATAATAACGGCGGAGATAACTATGAATATTCGTTGGGTCTTAACGGACTAGGTGCTTGTGCGACGCAGTATTCATCTGAGTTTATGGACGTCGAAGTTTTCCGTGACGGATTTAAGTATGACCTGCACTTTGAAAAGGGAAGAAACGTTGGCGGTCTTAAAAAGGAAGAAACAAAGCAGAAAAAGACAGGTACAAAGACACATTGGCGACCTGACCTTGAAGTTTTCACTGATATAAAAATTGAGAACGAATATTTTGAGGACGTTCTGAAAAAGCAGGCTGTAGTAAACCCTAATATCACATTTATCCTGCGTATACAGCGTGAGAACAATTCTTTTGAAGAAAAGACGTTCTATTATGAGAATGGTATCGCTGATTATGTTGCAGAGATAGCAGGTGAAAAGCCTCTGACCTCGGTGCAGTTTTTCACAGGCGACCGCAAGGGTCGTGACCGTGAGGACAAGGACGATTACAAGGTAAAGCTTTCTGTGGCGTTCACTTTTTCTAATCAGGTAAAATGTCTTGAATATTATCACAATTCAAGCTTTCTGGAACATGGTGGCTCACCGGAGGACGCTGTAAAGAGTGCTTTCACATCTCAGATAAATGCTTATCTCAAAAGCAATAATAAGTATCTGAAAAACGAAAAGCCTATTACTTTTCAGGATATCGAGGATTGCTTGGTGCTTGTTTCAAGTTCTTTTTCTACACAGACTTCATATGCCAATCAGACAAAGAAAGCTATCACAAACAAGTTTATCAAGGAGTGCATGACAGAGTTCTTGAAGCACAATCTCGAGATATACTTTATTGAAAATCCTGACGAAGCGGTGAAGATAGCAGAGCAGGTTCTTGTAAACAAGAGAAGCCGTGAAAAGGCTGAGAAGTCAAGAATAGACCTGAAGAAAAAGCTTGCAGGCTCTATCGACCTTTCAAATCAAGTGCAGAAATTCGTTGACTGCCGTTCAAAAGACCTTTCTCAGCGTGAGCTTTATATCGTGGAGGGCGACTCGGCGCTCGGTTCTGTAAAAATGGCAAGAAATGCAGAGTTTCAGGCTGTTATCCCTGTGAGAGGAAAGATACTCAACTGTTTGAAAGCTGACTATGATAAGATTTTCAAGAACGAGATAATCACAGATCTTATAAAAGTCATAGGCTGCGGCGTTGAGGTCAAGACTGGCAAGAACAAGGAGATATCTATGTTCAATCTTGACAATCTTCGTTGGAACAAGATAGTTATCTGTACTGATGCCGATGTTGACGGCTTCCATATCAGAACGCTTATACTCACAATGCTTTACAGACTTGTGCCGACCCTTATTGAAAAAGGATATGTTTATATTGCGGAGTCACCGCTCTTTGAGATAACGACTTCCGACAAGACTTACTTTGCATATGACGAGAACGAAAAGACAAAGATACTCAAAATGATAGGCAATAAAAAGTTTGATATCCAGCGTTCAAAAGGTCTTGGAGAGAACGAGGCGGAGATGATGAGCCTTACGACAATGGACCCTGCCACAAGACGTCTTATAAAGATAGAGCCTGACGATATCGAGCAGACACAATGGATGTTCGATATGCTCTTGGGTGACGATCTGCAGGGAAGAAAAGATTTCATCACCAATAATGGTGTTGATTATCTGGATATGGCAGATATTTCATAAGCTGTTTGAGGGGAGAGCATTATGGACGCAATTTTTATATGGTCGTCTGCGCTTGTGATATGTGTTGGACTTCCATTGTTTTTCACAGTAATAAATGTTATAAGGCTTTTTGAGAATGCACCTAAAGAATTGGACAGACCGCTGTTTGATGTGCTGACGGTGGTAATCGGTTCGCTGCTGTCTGTTTTTGACCTTGACGGGTTAGGTCTTGGCGTTGAATATGATGTTCCTCTAACTGTTCATGGGGAATTTCATACACCCATAGCAGGGGAGTATAGGTTTAGTTTTTTCTTCCTGTTTTTTATAGCTATGGTGTGCATTGTACTGTTGAGTGTTATAACAAAGAGAAAACCGCCGTTGTTTGCGGCTATGCTCATTGCAGGGGTGTATATGGGCAATGTGCTTGATATACTGCTGGTGATACAGCTTTTGAAGAATATGGATAACTTTTTCACGGTGATGATGTTGGTTTTTCCAATGAATTATATGCTTATGTCCGTAAGGCTCATTCGCCGTGAAATAAAGGCGCAGACGGGATATCTCAGCAATTCGGCGGAGAAAAGCGGCTTTATGGGCTGGCTTAATAAGCTTCTCACAAAAAGCCTTGGTTGGTATCTTATCAGCTTTGTGGCAATGATACCGCTCCTTGCGGTGATGCTTTTGATACTTGTTTTATTTGGACAGCGCCCTAACAGCATAGTAAAGGCTTTCACGGAAACAGCCGATTGGACGTTTTCTCAGCAGATACCTCCGCCGCCTGATTACTCACAAGGGCATTATCTTTGCACAGTTGCGGCAGGGGGACACGCTAAGCTCGTCAAACCTCAGCGAATGGGTCTGCGGCGTGGGGATAAGATAGTTGTGAACAGACAGCTTTGTGTTGCAAACGCATTTGAAGAGCTTATACAGGATAAGCTTCCACGTTTTCACAAATGTGTGAGAAGCTTTTACGATAAACACGGATATCCCATTTCACAGCATATATCGACGAAATTGCGTGCTGATGTGGTCTATATCCTTATGAAACCACTTGAATTTATTTTTATTGCGGTGCTGTATATGTTTGACGCCGATCCCGAAAGCAGGATCGCTATGCAGTATACAGGCAAAAAGTGTACCGACCTTACGAACTTTATGAAAGGATAGATTTTATGGCAAGAAAAAAGGCAGAGCCTAAAAAGACTGCTAAACCAAATAACAACGCATATATCGAGGGCGCAGGACTTGTTGCAGACGAAAAGATAACAATGTCCCTTGAAAAGAACTATATGCCATATGCCATGAGCGTTTTGGTATCAAGAGCGTTCCCTGAGATAGACGGCTTTAAGCCTTCACACAGAAAACTGCTTTATACCATGTATAAAATGGGACTTTTAAACGGAAAGCTCACAAAGTCTGCCAATATCGTTGGTGCGACCATGAGGCTCAATCCTCACGGCGACGGTGCTATATATGAAACCATGGTAAGACTTTCACAGGGCAATGAAGCGCTTTTGCACCCATATGTAATGAGCAAGGGTAACTTCGGTAAGGCATATTCAAGAGATATGGCGTATGCTGCCTCTCGATACACTGAGGCAAAGCTCATGCCTATTTGTCAGGAGCTTTTCGGAGATATAGACAAGGACACTGTTGATTTTGTTCCTAACTATGATAACACCACCACAGAGCCGACCTTGCTTCCTGCTACTTACCCGTCAATACTTGTTAATGCAAACGTTGGTATAGGCGTTTCTATGGCTTCATCAGTTTGTCCGTTCAATCTCAGCGAGGTTTGTGAAACAACTATCGGACTTATGAAAAATCCTGATTTCAACGCTCTTGAAACGCTGAAAGGACCTGACTTTCCGGGCGGTGCTTCACTTCTCTATGATGAGGAGGAGCTTGATAAGATATACCGCACAGGAAAAGGCTCTGTTAAGCTGAGAGCAAAATATCAGTATGACAAGGAGTCAAGGTGTCTTGAGATCGTTGAGATACCTGCCACTACCACAGTTGAAGCAATAATCGAGAAGATAATTGCTCTAGTTAAGGCAGGCAAGATAAGAGAGGTATCATATATCCGCGATGAAACGGACATTAACGGTCTGAAAATAGGTATAGATATCAAAAAGGGCGTAGACCCTGACAAGCTTATGCAAAAGCTTTATAAGCTGACACCGCTTCAGGACTCGTATTCATGCAATTTCTATATACTTGTTCACGGCTATCCAAGAATAATGGGTGTTTATGATATAATTAAAGAATGGGTAGCGTTCAGAATGGATTGCGTTCGACGCAGAACAAGCTTTGATCTTGCAAAGAAGAAAGACAAGCTCCACCTTCTGAAAGGTCTTGGAAAGATACTTCTTGATATAGACAAGGCTATAAAAATAATCAGGGAGACAGAGGAAGAAACCGAAGTCGTTCCAAATCTGATGATAGGCTTCGGCATTGATGAGATACAGGCAGATTATGTTGCTGAAATAAAACTCAGACACCTTAACCGTGAGTATATCCTCAAAAGAACTGCCGAAACTGAGGACCTTGAAAAAGCTATTGCAGAGCTTGAAGATATTCTTGGAAGCGACAGAAAAATAAAGAATATCATCATTTCCGAATTAAAGGAAGTTTCAAAGAAGTATGGTCAGCCAAGAAAAACTCAGTTCTATTATAAGACTGATATCGAGGAGATAGACATAGAGGACGATATCCCTGACTACGCCTGCAAGCTTTTCCTATCTCAAAGCGGTTATTTCAAGAAATGTACTCCGCAATCACTGAGAATGGCAAGCGAGCAGAAGTATAAAGAGGGCGACGGTCCGCTTCAGGAAATGGAAAGCACCAACAAAACGGAGCTTCTGTTCTTCTCGGACAAGGCGGCTGTGTATAAGACCAAGGTATCGCAGTTTGCCGACACAAAGGCAAGCTCTCTTGGCGACTATATTCCTGCAAAGCTTGGTTTTGATGACTGTGAGGGCGTTGTGTCCATGGTGAATACTGTGGATTATTCGGGCTATATGATATTCTGTTTTGAAAACGGAAAGGTGGCAAAAGTGCCGCTCAATGCCTATGAAACAAAGACCAACAGAAAGAAGCTTGCCAACGCTTATTCTGCAAAGGCTAAGCTTGTGGGAATGTTCTTTGTGCAGGATAACGCTGAGATAATGCTTCGCACAACTAACGGCAGAGCAATGATATTTGATACTGCACTTCTTATGCCTAAGTCCACGAGAGATACTATAGGCGTTCAGGTCATGACACTTAAGGCGAAGAATGCAGTTGTTGATAAGGCGTTTATCGTTGACGATGAGACAGCAGCAGGCCTTTCAAAATATCGCAGCAAAACGATACCTGTTGCAGGCTGTTTTGCAAAGGATATCGAAGATCCAGATCAGATGCACTTCTGATATATGTTTTTTTACAGCGGATAGACTTCTGTCCGCTGTTTTTTGTGTAGGTTTGTCAATCATATTGGACACTATTATTAAGAAATTCGATAGGCGAAAA
>ENA-ORTW01000121-ORTW01000121.1-human-gut-metagenome-genome-assembly--contig:-NODE-121-length-117879-cov-34.068526_pt1 | contig 117879 bp, 86 predicted proteins | sample MGYA00242072_ERZ509193 | MGnify/ENA primary metagenome ERZ509193 (study PRJEB26280, sample SAMEA2338813) | human gut metagenome | biome: human gut; feature: human-associated habitat; material... | reverse complement strand
ACAAGGAGCACATCGGCGTGGATGCGGACAGCGGACTGGTTCACACGGTGGAAACAACAGCCGCCAATGTGCACGACAGCAACATGGTTGTCGAGCTTCTTCAAGGAACGGAGGAGGATGTTTATGGTGACAGCGGGTATCTGGGTGCAGAAAAGAAGGATGATGCAATTCTTGTCAACAATGAAGGAAAGCCAATCCGGTATCAAATCAACAAGCGTCCGTCGCAGCTGAAGAAAGCAAGCGGCGAAAAGTTCGAGCTGCTCAAAGCAATCGAACATGCGAAATCCTCGGTTCGTTCCAAAGTGGAACATGTGTTTTGCGTGATAAAGAGAATCTTTCATTTCTGCAAGACACGATACCGAGGACGGGAAAAATTGCATCAGCATTGCTGCACGCTGTTTGCACTTGCGAATTTATACCTTGCTCGCAATCGAATGAAGGTTGCGTAACGAGGTTTATTTCGTGTGCAAACAGTGCGCTTGAACTGCGCTTTTTCTCGAAATTTTGGTCAGCGGGGATGACGTGGATGGTTTGGGCGCAATTATAAGGGGTATTCGTAAAAAATTTGACGGTTTTTACGCGATTCGCAAAAAATTCAGAAAAAATTTTTGATGAGGCGGTTTGAAATCTTTTCATCCTGAATCGTTAGGCGCTTGGTGGAAACATAGCAGCAGACGAGAGCATTTCATTCTTGGTAGCAACCTCCTTTCCGTTCATGCGAAGGGAAATTTATATCCCCCTTCACTCTTGAACTGTAAAGAAAAGACCGTTTTGCGACACGATTTGAAGCAGATTGCAAAATTTTTTTCTGAATCGGCTGACAGCAAGGAATGAGGGAGCGCTATACCACTAATTCATCACATTCCTAAGCTGAATGTGAGCGCATCAACAGGCATTCTAAATTTGGGCATACGAAAACCCTGCTTGCTAATTTCCTCCTTCGGTCAAGAAGAAGTAGTAGCAAGCAGGGTCATTTTGCTAAAAATGACAGTTCGCTTGTTGGGAACACATTCCCCAATCCCAATGAATGCAGCGCGGGCGCTGCGGTTGTTTCGTCATGAGAAACACAGGCGATGTCCAATCGCATACAGAAGAACGGATAATAGCGTTTAGATTCCCCCTGCACCAGTAGTTCTTTACCTTGATGTATCTCATTGGAACATAATATCGCTATAAAAGCCCATCAGCGTTCACTTCCTTTGTTTCTCCATCCAGCATCATTCGCCAATGCGTGAAGAACATTCTCTACACGGTGGTCAACTCGAATGCCATGAACATCAGTGTAGCCTACTACCGTCCGGAGTGGTGGAAAATCACAATTTATGTGGTGGATTGCGCGGCGGTCACGGTGATTGTGTTTACAGGGATTCGCTGTTTCCGCGGACGGAAAGCAAAACATGACGTAAAGGCATAACAGCAAAGGGGCAGCAAGCGAAAAATGCTTGCTGCCCCGTATTGCGTTCGTCATGAAAAATATCGTATGTTTAAGCGCTTGTTTCCATAAGAAGAGACTGCGCTGAAGGTTGTTGCGGATGGTTTTCCTATTGCAGCGCGGGTATTTCCCTTCTCGCTGCTTTTTATGCGAAAATCACCGTTCCCCCTATAATCCGCGAAGCCCGCTCGCACATTTCAGGAAAGCTGTGCGAAAACCTCCTCCAGCCACGCCGCATAATCCCCGACCCACCCGCCGTCAGCGCCGAAGCCGTGCGGCCAGCCGTTCAGGACAATGCGCCCCGTGGGAATGCCCATGCTGTGGATGACGTCGTACTGCTGCTGGAACTGGCGGTAGAAGGGGTCTTGCGTGCCGTAGACGTAGAACGTGGGCGGCAGATTGCCCTCCGCCAGCCACGCGGTGTCCATATTGCCGACGCTGAGGCGGCCGTAGAAGGAGTAAATCATGCCTGCGGCGGAGGCGTGCGCGGGAAGGGCATCCAGCGCATCCGGCACATAGCTGCTGTCCAGCGCCAAGCCGGTCACGTCCTCGTCGTAGTGCATGAGGAACTCGCCAGCCTGAATGCCGCCAGCGGAAAAGCCCATCACAGCGATAGCGTCAGGGTTAATGCCGTATACGTCCGCGTTTTTGCGGATGAAGCGGACGGCACGGGCGACATCCAGCGCACCTTCCTTCTGTGTGTAGGGCGACAGGCGATAATCCACGATGAAGGTCTGGAAGCCCAGCTCGCGCAGCGCCGCCGCCGTGGGCAGGGAATCCGTGTAATTGCCGCGGAACTGGTACGCGCCGCCCGCCATCAGCACCACAGCGCCCTTGGGCTGAACACCCGCGCGCACCGGAATCGCCGTGACATAGGGGCGGAAATCCCACTCATCGAAGTAGCCGGTCATGTTCTGCGTGAAGCGGGTTTTGGCGGGCACATTGCCTTCTTCCCACAGATACAGCACCTGAATTTGCGTCGGGTCAGCCGCCGTGTTCAGCACAGTCGCGTTTCCCTCCGGCGCGGGGAGATGGCGCAACATGTTTGTACGGGAATACCCGCTAATCGTGCCGGAACCGTAGTCATAATCTGACGGAAAATCATCCGGCGTAGGCACGGTGTCGGCGGATGAACCGTCGCGCAGGTCATCAAGCCCCGAAACTGCGCCGGATGTTTCCGTGCTGCCCTGCGTCAGGGCATCTTGAATCGCATCCAAACCGTTTTCCACCTCACTGGCGGATGCGCCTGTCCCGCAAAGGCTCAAAACGAGCGCGAGACTGAGCGCCGCAGCAAGCAATTTCTTCATTCTGCATCATCCTTTCGTTATCCTTTGCGGGAGACAGGCACACGCGCCGTTACTTCTGCTCGTCCACCGGCGCCACCATCTCGGCGTACTTTTTCAGCAGCTCCGGCGTGCTGGTGTAATAGCGCTTGTCCTGATTCAGCGCCGCAATCTGCGCCATTTCCTCGTCCGTCAGCACAAAATCAAACAGGTCGAAATTCGCCTTGATGTGCGCGGGATTCTTCGAGCCGGGGATGACGATGTTGCCGACCTGCATGTGCCAGCGGAGGATAATCTGCGCGGCGGACTTGCCGTACTTCTGCCCCAGCGCTGTCAGCAGCGGCTCTTCCAGCAGCGCCTTATCGCCGTGTCCCAGCGGATACCATGCCTGTGCGACGATGCCGTTTTCCTTCAAGAATGTTTTCAGCGACGGTTCCTGATGATACGGATGCAGCTCGGTCTGCAAGATGGTCGGCTTCACTTCGCACAGGGAAAGGATTTCCGAAACCTGCGCCTGATTGAAGTTCGACAGACCGATGGCGCGCACCTTTCCTTCCTTGTACGCCTTTTCCATCAGGCGATAGCCCGCCACATAGTTGCCCGCGGGCTGGTGAATCAGCAGCAGGTCGATATAGTCCGTGTCCAGCCGCGCCAGCGTCTTTTCCACCGCATCGGGCTGCTCGTAGAACGAGGACCACAGCTTCGTTTCGAGGAAGATTTCTTCGCGGGGCAGACCCGAACGCTTCATGGCGCGCCCGACCGCCTTTTCGTTGACGTAGGCGTTCGCCGTGTCAATCAGGCGCACACCATTTTGAAGCGCGTGGAGGACGGATGCTTCCGCCTCGTCCGGGGTCAGCAGAAACGTACCGATGCCCGCCATCGGCATCTTGACACCATTGTTCAGCACTGCATATTCCATAACAAATTTCCTCCTTAAATCGTCTGATTGAGCTTTTCCGCGTCAGCCTTGCTGCTGACCATGCCGCCGTAGGTCATGCCGTACAGTCCGGCAAAGCGCTGCATGGTGTATTCGCCCGCGTCCAGCATCCATTCTTCCGGCGCTGCCCCCTGAAACACGAAGTACAGCCTGCGCCCGGACAGCTCGCCGTTTGCGACCTTCCCATAGAAGCGGTCGAGGACATTGCGGACGCTGCCGCAGATGTTGTGCCAGTACACCGGCGAACCGATGACAACCGTGTCCGCCTCTTTCATCGCGGCAATCACCTCATTCAGCCCGTCGCCGGGGAGGTTCTGCCCGTATGCGCCGATGGTGTAGTCGGTCAGGTTCAGCGTTTTGTATTCCTTGCCTTTGAGCAGCACCGCCGCCAAAGCAGCGGTATTGCCGTGATGATTGGGACTGCCGTTGATAAACAAAATGCGCATGTTCATGCCTCCTTATTCTGCAAATTCTCCATCCCATTCGCGGACGGGATTCGTGAAGAAGCCGCCCATGAAGGTGTAGTTCAAGTTGAAATAGCGCCCGCTTTCGCCCTGATCCATCGCGCGAATCTGCGCCATTTCGTCCTCGGTCAGCTCAAAATCGAAGATGTCGATATTCTCCTGCTGATGCGCGGGATTTGTCGAACCGGGGATGACGGAGAAACCTTCCTGAATGTGCCAGCGCAGAATCACCTGCACGACGCTCTTATTGTGCGCCTGTGCGATAGCTTCCAGCGTGTCCGCATTCAGCAGGCGCTGGTCGCCGTGTCCCAGCGGATACCAGCATTCCACCTGAATGCCGTACTGCGCCGCCAACGCCCGCGTTTCCAAGCGCTGCGCAAACGGGTGGAGTTCAATCTGCATCACCTGCGGCTTGATGTCCTGCTCCATGATGGCATTGAACGCATCCATGCGGTTATCGAAGTTGCTGATGCCCAGCGCACGGATTTTTCCCTCGCGATAGGCTTTCTCCAGCCCCTGCCAAGCGCTGACAATCGTGTCAAGGTCGCCCGCCGGATGGTGCAGGTAGACGAGGTCGATGTAGTCCACACCAAGACGTTCCAGCATTTGGTCGATGGCATGCTCCACGTCGCCGTAGTCGCTCGGCCAGAGCTTGTCGGTAATCCAGATTTCTTCGCGCGGCACGCCGCTGTCCCGGATGCCCTGCCCGACACCGCGCTCGTTGAGATAGCCGTGCGCATCATCCAAATGACGATAGCCGGCTTCCAGCGCGGAAGCGACGGCCTCGCGGGACGTTTGGTTCAAAACGCCCAAATCACCGTTTTCCAGACTTTGAATCTGCGTGCCTAAACCAAGCTGCGGCATTTGCACGCCGTTGTTCAGCGTAATCATCGGCACATTCTTGACGGAAACCACGTTGGAAACGCTTGCCGCCCCTTCGCCGGGGGCTTCTACCTGCGCATTTTCCGCCAGCGCGGGAATGAACAGCGCGCACATCAGCAGCAGACTGCAAAGCGCTGCGAAAATTCGTTTCATGTTCATGCTCCTTTACACGTTTTTCCCCATTTGGTATGCCTGCTGCATGGCGGGCGTATCCGTCACCTTGCCCGGCTCGTACACGCCGTTTCCGATGATGACGCCCTTCTCCTGCGCACCCTGCACGCAGTCGGCGTACCCGCGCAGACACGCAAGCGTCGTATCGGCAGAGGATTCGTCCTCGTCCGCCATCGTGATAATGTAGTAGAAATCCTTGTTCTTGACTTCCAGCCAGCGCGCGACCGTGCGGTCAATGACGGCTTTGAGCTGCGCGTTGATGGAATAGAAGTAGACGGGGCTGGCGAGGACAAGCACATCCGCGTCAATCATCTTTTGCAGCACGTCCGCCATGTCGTCCTTATGGACGCATTCGCCGCTGTGCGTCCGGCAGTAGTAGCACGCCGAGCAGGGCGCAATCTTCTTCGCCGCCACGCGGAGGATTTCCACGTCACAGCCGCTTTCCTGCGCGCCGCGGGCAAATTCACGGCACAGAAGGTCGGAATTGCCGCCCTTGCGCGGGCTTCCGGAGAGAATCAGCACTTTCTTCGCCATAACCGCATTTCCTCACTTGCATTCCAGCAGAATTTCGTAGATTTCGTCGTGCGTCAGCTTCTTGCAGCAGCCCGCCGTGATGTTCGTCGAATCCGCGACGGCGCGCAGGTCAGTGTCCGCCGGGATGCCAAGCTCCGTCAGCGTCGTCGGCAGACCGATTTCCTTGATGAATGCTGCCAGCGCTTCCACGCCCGCCAGCGCCGTTTCTTCGATGCTGTCCTTCGGCGCAAGCCCGAAGACGTTCTGCGCGAAACGGGCGAACCGCGCCGCGCCCGCCGTGCAGAGGTGGCGGTACAGCACCGGATGAATTACCGCCAAGCCCTTGCCGTGGTTGCAGTTGGTGTATGCGCCCAGCTGATGCTCGATTTGGTGGCACTGGAAGTCGGTGATTTTGCCGATTTTCAGCACGCCGTTCTCCGCCATCGCGGATGCCCACGCCAGTTCGCTGCGAGCTTCGTAGCTTTCCGGAGATTTGAGCAGCACGCGGATGTTGCGGATGACGCTGCGCATGACAGCTTCGTTGATATCATCCGACAGGTTGTTTTCGTCCGGCTTGCCGAAGTAGGTTTCCATCGCGTGGCTGAGCGTGTCGAACGCGCCGGAAATCACCTGACCGAACGGGACGGACAGCGTATACATCGGGTCAAGGAAGGCGAAATCCGCCTGTGCGCCGAAAATGCCGGACTTCAGCTTCTTCTCCTCGTGGGTGATAACCGCGCCCGCGTTCATTTCCGAACCTGTGCCGAAGACAGTCACAATCGTCCCCAGCGGAATGAACTGGCTGGGGAAGGTGTGCTTGACCATCTCCATGTCCCAAATGTCCTCGTCCAGCTTCGCCTGTGCAGAGATAATCTTGCAGCAGTCGGACACCGAGCCGCCGCCGACCGCCAGAATGAGGTCAACGCCCTTCTCGCGCGCCAGCTTCGCACCCTCCTGCACCTTCGCGTAGGTCGGGTTCGGCATGATGCCGGAGAACTCGACGACCGTCTTGCCTGCCGCGTTCAGGATGCCCGTCACCTCGTCGTAAACGCCGTTGTGCTTAATCGAGCCGCCGCCGTAAGCGAGCATAACGGTCTTGCCGTACTTTTTCAGCAAACAGCCCAGATATTCCTTTACGCCGCCTTTGCCGAAATACACCTTGCTCTTGTTCTCAAAAATGAAGTTGTTCATGGGGATTCCCTCCTTATTTGTCCTGTATTTGCTTTTCCCAGAAGCGCACTGCGTCATTCAGCCAGCCTTCCGCCGCCGTGCCCGTGCCCAGCCCGAAGCCGTGTCCAAGACCCGGATAGACGTGAAATTCCGTCGGTGTGCCGAGGTCAGAGAGCAGTTCCAGCCGCCGCTGCATCAGCCGCCAGCTGGCAATGCCGTCGCTGTCCCCGACGCAGGCGTACGTCGGCGGGTCAAGCTCACTGTATTCGCTGTGCCCCGTGTATTGCAGAATCACCGCTGCCGGGCGCGGCAGTTCGTCGCCGCCGAACGCCGCCGTGCCATACGAAGCGACCCACGCCGCCATGCGTCCGCCCGCTGAGCCGCCCCAGAGGGAATAGTCGCGCGTGTCTACTTGCAGCATCTCTGCGTTCGCGAAAATGAAGCTGATGGCGCGCGACAAATCCTCGCACGCGGTCTGTGCGCCAGGGCGGTAAATCAGCGCAAAGGCGTTGTAGCCCTGCTTCGAGAGTTCCAGCGCGTGGGGGAAGCTGTCCTGCATTGCGCCGACATACGCGAATCCGCCGCCCGCATTGCACACGGCGAACTTCGCGCCGGGCGTTCCGCGGAAGAAGAACAGCCCCATGTCCCGCTTCGCCGGATCAGCAGCTTTTTCCTCGTCGGTGTAAATGTCGTAGAAGACGGTTTCGCCCGCCAGCACGCGATTGCGCAGGGTGCTGATGATTTCCACCGTCTCGTTCGGATCGATGTGCGTGTACCACGTCAGATGCAGATTCCCCAGCGTGTCGCCGCTGTAATATCCCGTGTCTACCGGGAACAGCAGCCGCACGTAATCGCCAAAGACCGGGTCGGTGATGACCGACTGAATCCGCGTGTCGCGGGTGATGGTCTGCATGTCGACCGCTTCCTCGCCCAAGGCACTGACGGGCAGGATGCACAGCATCAGCAGCCAAAGTATCATTCGATTCACAACCTCACTCCCTTCCGTGTCGATTCTATGATAAACAAAACGAGACTCCCTGAGAAGTCTCGTTTCGTTCACGGGTCTATACCTTTGCGTTATAATCAGGTGTACATGCCTTTGCTGACGACCCGTGCGACATCCAGAAAGCGCTGCACGGTTGGGCTGGGGGTCGGGGAGTGCATGATGCCAAAGGGGATGCTGTGATTCCAATCGACGGGGATGCTTTTCAGCAGCGGATGCACATTGCCCCAGCCGGAAATGGACAGCAGCACATTGTTCGAGCTTTCGCAGCGGTTGAAAATGTCCATATTGTAGAAATCGAAGTCCACAATGTGAATCTGCGGATGCTCCTGCCACAATTCGTCCCGAAGCTGATCCACATAGTGGCTCCATCCGCGGTGCATCAGCATCAGATTCTCGCCGTAGAGGTCGGGCAGCGTCAGGCGGTCTTTCACCGCGAGCCGATGATGAATCGACACGGCGCATTCAAACGGCGCGCGGACAAGCTCCATGCCCGCACAGCCGCGCAGGGATAGCATGGTTTCATCAAAAATGCCGCCTACAATGTCGATGTTCTTGCCGAGGTTGCCGAGGATTTCGCGGGCGTTTTCCGGCGTGTTCTCGAAGGGGACAATCTGGAACTTGATGTCGGGGCACGTCTCGTTGACCTTCGCCCAGAGCTTCATGAGCAGCTGCGCGGGCGTCATGGGCGACGAGCCGACGCGGATGACGCTGGTATCCTCCAGCATGGCATTTTTCGCGCGGGTGACGGAATCGCGGCAGTATTGGATGATGTATTTCGCATCCTGATACATGCTCTGCCCGGCTTTGGTCAGCGTCAGCCCGCGATGGGTGCGGTCAAAGAGCTTCACGCCCAGCGAATTTTCGAGCAGATTGATTTGCTTGATGACGGCGGTCGGGGTAATAAACGCTTCTTCGGCGGCTTTGCTGAAACTGCCCGCGTCGGCGACGCGCAGAAATGTTTCCAGCTGCGGATTGACCATATGCATGCGCTCCTTTCCGAAATCTTCTGATTATATTATACAAAAAACACATGCAGATATCAAACAACAAATTGTAAAGAGATGCAACGAAATTGTAAACATGCTAACCCTAAGGTGTGGACTGGTGAACAAACGGAAACTTCCATCCGGCGGAATCGGCTGGTATAATGCAGCCATCAGGTCGGAAAACCGCCTGAAATAACAACATCGTCTGAAAAGACGCAGGAAGGAGCATTTCCCCATGAAGAAGATTCTTGCATTTGTTTTGACCCTGATGTTCACGCTGACGGCGGTCGGTGCGTTTGCAGAAGCACCCGCGGAGGAAAAAGAACCGAGCAAGACGCTCGTTGTGTACTTCTCCGCCACGGGCAGCACCGAGCGCATTGCGAACATGATTGCCGAAGCGACCGGCGCGGATGTGTTCGTCATTGACCCCACGCAGCCGTACACCGACGACGACCTCAACTGGACGAACCGTGACAGCCGCGTTTCCTACGAGCATGACCATCCCGAAACGCAGAATGAAGTGGCGCTGAACACCATCACCCCTGAAAACTGTGAGAACTACGAGACGGTCTATATCGGCTACCCGATTTGGTGGGGCATTGCCGCGTGGCCGGTCAACCAGTTTGTGACGGGCAATGATTTCACCGGCAAGACCGTGATTCCCTTCTGCACCTCCGCAAGCTCCGGCATCGGTCAGAGCGGCGAACTGCTGGCGGAAGCGGCTGGCACGGGCGAATGGCTGGCGGGTCAGCGCTTCTCCTACGGCACGGAGGAAGCCGACGTGCTGGCATGGCTGGAAAGCTTGACACAGGAGTAACCGCGAAAATGGACAGCGCCATCCATATGGAGGGCAAATCATGATGAAGCGTTTGATTTCCATCCTCTGCTGCATGATGCTGCTGCTCTGCGCGGCATCGGCAGAGGAATCCATCACCCTCGGCACGCAGACTCAGCGCGGCTTTGTGAATGACAACGTGCTGCACAGCGCCATCGGGGACATTCATTTCAGCAGCTACATTCCCGCATCCTATGACGGCAGCGAACCGTATGCGCTTTTTGTCACCCTGCCGGGATGGGAAGGGCTGTACTTTCAGGGCGTCGGCGCGAATATGGTGGAGGACTTCGGGGTGGAAGCCATCCGCTACAACGAAAAGATGATTATCCTTTCGCCGCAGCTGAACGACTGGGGGCAGACCTCCGCGAATGAGGCGATTGCGCTGACGGAATACTTCCTCAGCCATTACAACATTGACCCCAAGCGCGTGTATCTGCACGGCATGTCCGGCGGCGGCGAAACGGGCTCGCTGGTCATGGGCACGAAGCCGGAATTATTCACCGCGTACCTCGCGACCAGCTCCCAGTGGGACGGCGATTTGAACGTGCTGGCGCAGGCGCGTACGCCCGTCTACTTCGCCATCGGCGCACAGGACAGCTACTATGGTTCGGACTCCTTCGTCCAGACCTACCATGCGTTGCATGACTTATACGCCGCGCAGGGCTTGACGGAGGACGAAATCAGCAAACTGATTGTATTGGATGTCCGTCCGGCAGAATACTTCACCGAGCGCGGCTTCCGCGACCAGCATTCCGGCGGTCAGGCGTTTGCACACGAGGAAAGCGTCATGGGCTGGCTGTTTGGGGAACACGAATAACAACATATCCCGCAGTTTTCCGATAAAGAGGACTGCGGGACTTTGTGCTGTCAAGGAAAATAAAGAAAAATTGGAGGAAAGACCAGTGAAAAAGAAAATCAACCGAAACAGAGAAAACGGTGGAAGAAAGTGCTGCTGATTATTTTGTGCATCGTGCTGGTGCTGCTGCTTGCGGGCTTCCTGATTCTACGCAGTATCTTTATGCAGCCGAGCATTCCGGCGGCGACGGGGGATGACCGGACGATTGTGGAAACGGCGAATGGCAAAATTCGCGGCAGCCTGACGGACAGCGTGTATCAGTATCTGGGGATTCCCTACGCAGAGGCGAAGGAACGCTTTACGCCGGCAGCGCCTGTACAGCCGTGGAGCGGCGTGCTGGACGCGAATGCCGTCGGGGCGATGTCCCCGCAGAGCGGGATGCTGGGAATGTCCGCCGGAAATCAGGATGGCACGGACAACAACTGTCAGAACCTGAACATCTGGACACCCGGCATTATGGATGGTCAGAAGCGCGCGGTCATGGTCTGGCTGCATGGCGGCGGATTCTCGACCGGCAGCGCAAATCAGGAACTGTACAGCGGCAAAGATTTGAGCGCGAGCGGCGACGTGGTTGTTGTGTCCGTTAACCATCGGCTGGGCGTGGCGGGCTTCCTTGATTTGTCGGCATATGGCGAAAAGTACCGCTATTCGGGCAATGCAGGGCTGACCGACCTCGTGCAGGCGCTTGAATGGATTCACGAGAACATAGCGGCTTTCGGCGGCGACCCGGAGAATGTGACGCTGTTTGGGCAGTCCGGCGGCGGTGCGAAGGTGCTGGCGCTGATGACGACACCGTATGCCAAGGGCTTGTTCCAGAAAGGCATTGTGCAGAGCGGCGCAACTGAAACGATGGGCGTCACCTTCACGCAGAAGGAAGTCAGCGCTGACCTGACGGCGGAGGTACTGGCGCAGCTGAATATTCAGCCGGACGACATCGAAGCCTTGCAGACGCTGGATTGGCAGACGCTGGAGAGCGCATCCCAGCAGGCGCTTCGGCGGACAGCGGAAAAGTATCAGATTCCCGCGCCGCTGTCCAGCGGCTACGCGATGGAATGGGGGCCTGTGGTGGAGGGAGACTATCTGCCGACAAACCCTGTGACAGCAGATTCCTTTGCGGAGAACGGAAAGGATGTTGCCCTGCTGATTGGCAGCAACCTGAATGAGTGGACGATGATGATGGGCGGCAATCAGGGCAAGCTGTCAGAAGAGGCGGTGCAGGCGTTCCAAGCGGCGTATCCGACGAAGGAGGCCAGCCGCGCCAATCGGGTGGATACGCTGATTCGTCTGCCGATGCTCAAAATCATGTCCCACAAAGCTGACCAGCTGGGCGCACCGGTGTATGCGTATGTGTTTACATGGAATCCGGGACTGCGGGGAGCATATCACGGCGCGGAAATTCCGTTTGTGTTCCATCATGCGCAGCGCAGTCAGGCGGCACAGCAGCTTGCCGACCGGATGAGCCAAGCGTGGGTCAATTTCGCCAAAACGGGCGTACCGTCAGCCGAGGGTCTGCCGGAATGGGAGCCTTACACGCGCGACAGCGGCGCAACGATGCTGCTGGATGAAACGCCCGCGCTGGTACATCATCACGATGAAAAACTGATGCAGCTGCTGGCGCCGGAATATGTGTACTAATCACAAATAGCAACTTTTCAGCTCCGACGCAGGCTGCAAATCATGACGGATTAAGCGCTGAACAGGGACGAAACCTGCACACTCTGGTATGATAACCTCCAAATCAGCAATCTTTTGTCCGCTCTCGTTATGAAGGAGGACGGATGTTGTTATTTCCGCATCCATGCGAAAATGCTATGATGATGACAGAAGTTATGTTCAGTGCACGGAACATAACGGATGGCAACAGCATACCCGACGGAAAGACAGGAGAAAATCATTATGAAGAAAATGCTGGCGTTCCTGCTCGCCCTGCTGATGGTTGGCATGACGGGCGCTGCTTTCGCAGAAGGAAGCACGATTATTCATCAGGACGGCGACCCGGATTTCGACGCGATGACCATTGAGCAGTGGGAGCAGTACGAGGTACCTTGCCCCAAACCATCTCACCCGTCCACCTTCTCCTTTCTCAATTTGTATGAATATACACTCTCATCCAGCCGTCCATCTTTCCCGAAAGAGTACGGCCTGAAGGCTGCTCGTCGCGCGCCCCAGTTCAGCAAGCGCTGAGTTCCCTTCTATACCAAGGCTTTTGCGCCCTATGGCTGTTATGGCAGTCATAGGGTGTTTTTTTATGCAGTTTGTTTTGAGTAAAATTATGCCGATTCCATTCCAGCCAAAGTAAAATCAGCAGGAATGTCCCTCGTTCAAAAGCGCAAGATTATAGGTTGCTTTCGCGCCAAAGAACCCCTATGATAGAGCATAGAATGGCAGATTCATATGCATCGAGACTGCTGCAAAGTGACAGAATGAGGGGATAGAGCGATGAAGATTACGAATTGTTTGATGAACCATCTTGAAAATCCGCTGGGGTTTGCGATGGATGCGCCGGTTTTCTCCTATCAGGTGGAAGATGCTGCGGGCAAACATCAAGCGGCGGCGCGGATTCGGATTTCGGCGGATGCGCAAGGGCAACAAGTGCTGGCGGATACTGGCTTTGCACCGCTGAACAGCTTGGGCGAGCGGATTGCGCTGCCGCTGCGCCCCTGTACGCGCTATTGGTGGACGGCAGCGGTTCGCACGGATGCGGGCGAGGAAGCAGCGAGCGAGCCGCACTGGTTTGAGACGGGGAAGCGAGAGCAGGCGTGGCAGGGTCAGTGGATTTCCTGTGCACCGGAAGAAAAACGGCATCCGATTTTCCACAAGACGTTCGCGGCGGATGGCGAAATTCGTCAGGCGAGGCTGTATATTTGCGGACTGGGGCTGTATGAAGCGTCTATCAATGGTCAGGCAGTGACGCAGGCGAAGCTGACGCCGGGCTTGCAGGACTATGCTTCGTGGGTTCAGGTGCAGACGTATGATGTGACAAAGCTGCTGCAAGCGGAGAACGAAATTTCCGTGCTGATGGGGCGCGGATGGTATCTGGGGCGGTTTACGGTTGACCAAGGCAAGGTGGATGTGCCATACCACGGGACGCGCTGGAAGCTGATTGCAGAGCTGCAACTTCGCTATGCGGATGGGCGCGAAGAGGTTATTGGCACGGATGACAGTTGGCAGGTGACGCGGAGCAACATTGTCTTTTCCGACATTTATGATGGCGAACAGGTGGATGATACGCTGCCGGACTTGCCGGAGGAGAACGCGGTGCTGCTGCATGAAGCGCTTCCGCTGGAAGATCAGCGGAGCATTCCCGTGCTGCCGCAGGAAGAAATTCGCCCGATTGCGCTGCTGGACACGCCCGCTGGAGAAAAAGTGTTTGACCTTGGGCAGAACTTCGCCGGAGGATTCCGGCTCACCGTGCATGAACCGCGCGGCACACGCATCTGCGTTCAAACGGGGGAGGTGCTGCAAAAGGGCAATTTCTACCGCGACAATCTGCGCGGCGCAAAGTCGGAGTATGTGTACATTTCGGATGGCAAACCGCATGTGCTGTCGCCGAAGTTCACCTACTACGGCTATCGGTATGCAAAGGTGACGGGTGTTCATCACCTGACGCTGGACAGCTTTGTGGGCGTGGCGTACTATTCGGATGTGCGCCCGGTCAGCACGATGGTGACGGGGGACGAAAAGCTGAATCAGCTGCTGTCGAATATTCGCTGGGGGCAGAAGAGCAATTTTGTGGATGTGCCGACGGACTGCCCACAGCGGGATGAGCGTATGGGCTGGACGGGAGACACGCAGGTTTTTGCAGCGACGGCGTGCTATTTGACGGATGCGTGTGCCTTCTATGAGAAGTATCTCTATGACATGCAGAAGGAGCAGAACAAGCGCGGCGGGTGCGTCCCGGATACGATTCCGGCGTTTTATATGCGTGGCGGATGCTGCGTGTGGGGTGACGCGGCAACGATTCTGCCGTGGACACTGTATCTGTTTTATGGCGATGTAAACATTCTGCGGACAGCTTTGCCGAGTATGCGGGCGTGGGTGGATTATATCGCCGCAGTGGATGGCGATACGCATCATTGGCGCGAGGTGTTTCATTTCGGCGACTGGCTGGCGCTGGATCATCCGTCGGGGCGGGCGGATGAGGTTCGCGGCGGGACGGATGAAGGCTTTATTGCCGATGCGTACTATTATCACAGCACGCGCTTGGTCGCGAAAGCTGCGGCCGTGCTGGGGGATAACGAGACGGCAGCAGCGTATCAGAAGCGGGCGGAGAAGATACTATCTGACTTGCAGCAGGAGTATTTTACACCGACGGGCCGCTGTGCGGTGGATACGCAGACGGCGCAGATTCTGGCGCTGTATTTCGGGCTGACCGATTACCCGGAAAGAGCGCATCGAGAACTGATGCGGCTGCTGCACCTTCGCGGGGATAAATTGAGCACCGGCTTCGTCGGCACGCCGCTGCTGTGCCGGGTACTGTCGCAGGTGGGCGAGGACAAGATGGCGTATCACCTGCTGCATAATGAGGAATATCCGGGCTGGCTTTATGAAGTCAACCTTGGTGCAACGACGATTTGGGAGCGCTGGAACAGTCTTAGCCCGGACGGCAGCGTTTCGTCTACGGGCATGAACAGCTTCAACCATTATGCGTATGGGGCGATTGGCGAATGGATGTGGCGAACGATGGCGGGCATCAATCCCTGTGAGGAACAGCCGGGCTTCAAGCGCGTGGTGCTTCGCCCTGTGCCGGATACAGCGACAAAGCATGTGACGGCGGAGTATCATTCTCCGGCAGGATGCTACCGCGTTGCATGGTGCATGGAGGAAGCAGGAATCTGCCGCTTCCATATCGAAATTCCTTTTGACTGCACTGCCAGCTTGCTTTTGCTGGGGGAAAAGCCGATGGAGCTGGAATGCGGGTGCTATGATTTTGCGTGTGCGGTTGAATGATTCCATGTGCAGGGAGGGGAGACAGTGTATTCGCTGGTGATTGCGGAGGATGAGCTGACCACGCGCTGGGGGCTGGTCAATATGGTCAAGTGGAATGAGCTTGGCTTTCAAGTGGACGGCGAATTTTCGGACGGACAGGAAGTGCTGGCGTATCTGGAAAGCCATCAGCCGGACGTGATTCTGACGGACATCAAGATGAACCATGTCAGCGGGCTGGACATTGCGAAATTTGTGGCGGACAGGCAGCTGCCGGTGCAGGTGGTGCTGCTGAGCGGCTACCGCGAGTTTTCCTATGCGCAGAGTGCGGTGGAGTATCATGTGCTGCACTATCTGCTCAAACCGGTTTCCGTGCCGAAACTGCGGGACGTGTTCTGCGAGATTCGCGAAAAGTTAGATGCACAGGAAGCCAGCCAAAACGCCATGCTCAACCGAGAGGAACACTATGAAAAGCTAATGGTTCATCAGCGGCAGAGCTTTGTCATGGAGGCGGCTTCGGGCATCCTGAAAGATTCGGAAGTGCTGAAAGAACGCCTGTCGCTGCTGGACGTGGCCCCGAATCAGCCGGAGCGCCTTCTGCTGACGCGCGTGACGGTGCAGCGCAGCGGGTTTCTGTCGGATTGCGGCGTGCAGGAATTGCAGGAAGAAATCATCCGCATCTTGCACGGGCTGGATGCACGGCTGGAATTTTACCCGATTAACTGGGAGCGGGCGGGCAATGGTTTCCCGATGACACTGTTAGGCGTCTTCTGGGAAAAAGCAGCATCGGACAGAAACACGCCGCTGCCTGTCTGGAAGCTGAAAGAACAGTTAGAGCGGGAAAGTGAGCGCCTGACGGGGCTGCAAGTTTCGCTGACGCTCATCAAGAGCATGAACAATCCCGCGGAACTGGCGGAAAGCCCCGTCGAAATTGATGCGTCTGTACCCCTTGCGGCATCGGAAGGAAGCAAAATGCCAGAGAGCATCGAGCAGGTGATGAACTATATCCTCCAGCACTACTGCGAGGACATTACGCTCAATGACGTCGCATCGGCGGTGTATCTCAACCCCATCTACATCAGCCGCCTGATTAAGGAGCAGACAGGCAAGGGCTTTTCCGAGTGGCTGATGGAGATGCGCATCAAGAAAGCCGTATCGCAGCTGAAACATACGGATCGCTATGTCTATCAGATTGCAGAGGATGTCGGCTACCCGAATTTGAAGTACTTCTACAAGGTATTCAAGCGGACGACAGGAAAATCACCCAACGACTATCGTTCCCGGAAGGATGAAAAGGGTACATGAAAAAACAGCCGCGCCGGAGCAGCTTTATTACGCGCGTGCAGAACTCGCAGTTTCGCCGATTGTTCTTCAAAAACTGGCTGCTGGTCATTTTGTGCGTGATTCTGCCGCTGCTGGTATGCAGTCTCATCAGCCAGTATGTCAGCAGAAAGAACCTGATGCAGGAGCTGGATACATCTTCGCAGCGGAGCGTGCGCAACACAAAGGCGACATTGCAAAGCCTGCTGGATGAGGCGATGGACACGCTGGAAATTCAGTCCAGAGATTTAAGCATCCTGACGTTCTTGCAGCAGCCGCGCTTTTCGCCGTCGGATTATGATTTTGTCATCGAGGCGGGCGACATTCTATCACGCATCAGCCGGGATGAGCGGCGCAGCCTGTATGACTCGGTGGATGCGTATTCGCAGTTCAGCAATTATCTGGTGTCTACGCTGTACCGGGTGCAGGCGTATGAGCGGATTCCTGACCAGTCGCTGGTGGATACCTTTTCGGTGTATCAGGAGGAGCATCCGCGGCAGACGCTCTTTGCACAGACACGCACAAGCAGCTATTTGGGGCAGCAGAAACACCTCATCACGCTCTACCGAATCGTGGCGGTTGCGGAGCAGCAGAAGGCTTTTGTGTCTCTGAGCATTGACACGGACAAGCTGGGGCAGTATCTGGCGGATGAGCTGTTCCCTGACCAGAGCGCATACCTGATTGTGGACGCATCGAACCGCGTCATTCTGGACACGACGCATCGGCTGGTAGGGGAAAGCCTTGTTTTGCCGACTGCGAATCAGCTCGTTTCCTCTATGAACGGGAAAATCGGCGACGAGAATGTCCGCATTGCGTGGACGGACGTGGGGGAGTTCGGCTGGCAGTTTGTGCAGCTGATTCCGCTGTCGGAGTTTGAGGCGACAATGCGCTTTGAGCAGAATACCATCAATCTGGTGCTGCTGTTCAGCGTCCTGCTGAGTATGCTGCTGTCCTACCTGACGACGAAGAAGCTGTTCCGCCCGGTGGAGGCGATTCTGAGCATTCTGGAAAATCCGTCGAATCAGCAGATTACCGATGCGAACGGCGAAATCAACATGCTGCTGACGCGCATCCTTGACCTGTTCGAGAAGAACATTGCGCTGGAAAATCAGGCGATTGAGCGCGTTCATGCGCTGCGGCGGGCGCGGTCAAAGGCGCTGCAAGAGCAGATGACGCCGCACTTCATCAACAACGTCCTGCAAGTCATCAACTGGCTTGCCATCAGCGAGACGGGGAACGACAACAGCCGAACCAGTCAGTCCATCATCCTGCTGGCGGATATTCTGGACGAGGGCAAGAAGCAGAAGTACAGCTTGGTGACGGTGGCGGATGAAATCACCTACACAAAGAAATTTCTGGAACTGGAACGCCTGCGCTATGGTGACGGCATCGTCTGCCACTTTGATATTGCACCGGAGGCGGCAAAGAAGCTGATACCGGGCATTTCCTTGCAGACATTGGTGGAAAATTCCGTGGCGCATGGTTTCAGCGCGCGGGCAGGGCATGGCAACATCTATGTGTCAATTCACGATACGCCGTCGGGCGGACTGCACATTCAGGTGGATGACGACGGCGAAGGCATTGAGCAGGCGACGGTGGACAAGCTGTTCAGCCAGCTGGAAAAAGACTTTATCTACGCGGGCGAGCATGTGGGGCTGATTAACTTCTTCCAGCGCTTCTTGCTCATCTATGGTGAGGACTGCCGCTTTGACATTCGCAAGAGCGAGTACGGCGGCGCGTGCGTGGAAGTGATTACCCCGGCGCTGGGCGACGAGTGGCTGGATAGCATGGATGCAGGAGGTGAAGAAAATGCGGAATCTGTTTGACCCGGCAGCGGGCGATTGATGCACTCCTGCGCTATGACCGCCATGATTTGGTGGTGCGCCTTGGACATATCTGGCTGGATAACTTGGGAAAACAGCGGCGCTATGTGCAGCAGTACGACCCGTTCACGGGGGAAGCGGATGCTGGTGCGCAGGGCTACGGCCCGACGATGCTGGCGGCGCTGGAATATATCGCGATGCTCTACGGCGTGGTGTATCGCGGCGAACGTGCGCTGCTGTGTGCCTGCGGGGGAAGAGACAGCACAAGCTATACGCAGCGCATCGGGGAACGCACCATCCGTCTGGAACGGAAAAATGGCATGATGCGTGCATTCTTGGACGGAAAAGCAATTTACACAGGGGCTTGCGGGCAGTGCGTGGAGATTTCCATGCAGGGGGAGGTTCTGTCGGTGAAGCCGATTCCATGAGGAAGAATGGAATGCTTTTGCAGGGGGAAGCCGTTATAGGTTTTCTCCTTTTTTGCATCCTCTTTTTTCAACCTGCCGCCATTTTTACACGCTGCATGTCAAAATAGGAGGAATATTTCCCGTATTACGCATTGAAACAGGCGGATTGCCGTCTTTTTGTCTCCATGCTATACTATAACCATCAAGCATGTGGCAAACATGCGAAAGCGACAAAGGAGGCCCCTTCATGAAAAAGTTCCTTGGTTTGTTCCTGAGCTTGGCGCTGACCCTGAGCATGTTCTCCGGCTTTGCGCTGGCGGAAGAGACGGATCTTTCCTCGCTGACCTTCGGCAACGGCTGGAAGATTGACACGAGCAAAGAATACGTCGGCGACCAGTACAAGCGCTTTGACGGGCTGGAATTCACCCGCATCGTCAACACGTCCGGCTTCGATCTGCCGGAAGGCATGACCATCGACGACAACGACCGCGTGTGGATGTTCACGCTGATTACGGGCTTGCAGCCGAAGACGCTGTGGTCTGCGGCGGGCGACGCTTTCAATCAGAAGAAGAGCGCTGCCATCACCAGCGGCGAAATCCCGGATCTGATGCAGGTGGACATGAACCAGTATTACGCACTGGTGAAGGCTGGTCTGCTGGCTGACTTGACCGACGAGCTGACCGAAGGCCCGCATCCGAGCCTGCAGGCACTCTACGCGATGGGCGACAACCGCGCGCTGGATACCCTGCGCATCAACGGCCGCATCTACGGCATCCCGGAAGTGTCCATGAACTTTGACGGCAGCCCCATCGTGTGGATTCGTCAGGACTGGATGGACAAGCTGGGTCTGGAAGCGCCCAAGACCTATGCGGATCTGGAAGAAATCGCGCTGGCGTTCATGCAGAACGACATGGACGGCAACGGCAAGGATGACGCTTACGGCATCCCGGTTCTGCCGAACTTCTCCGGCGCTTACGGCGGCAGCGGCAACATGTGCGACCTGTTCCTGAACGTGGGCGGCGCTGCGCTGGGTCTGTGGCAGAAGCAGGAGGATGGCACGGTCATCTACGGTTCTCTGATGGACGGTGCGAAGGAAGCCCTGAACATGCTCAACGACTGGTACAACAAGGGCATCATTCCGGCTGACTTCGCAACGTGGAACGCGGACACCATCAAGCAGGTTATCGGCGAAGAAAAGGCGGGCATCGTCTTCTCTCCGTGGTGGGGCTGCTGGGACGTGCTGAGCGCGAACATCAACCTGAACAAGGAAGCCATCTGGTCTGCGTACCTGCTGCCCGGCAAGGAAGGCGAAGAAATCCGCTCCGTCTCCGGCAACCCGGTTCGTGGGGTCTATGTCGTGCGCAAGGACTTCTCCAACCCCGAAGCCTTCGTTTACGCCTACGACATGATGCTCAACGGCTACTCCATCGACACCGAGGCTTCTAACTTCGACGGCATCTCCTACCAGACCAACAACACCTATGTCCCCATGAACGCTTCCAATGCACCCTCGATTCTGACCTACCCCATGAACGAGGTCATCGAAAAGTGTCAGGTGACGCATGAAATCACCAGCATCGAGCAGATGCGCGAGTACATCCAGACTGTGACCAACGGCCTCATCAAGGGCACCGAAGACCAGTACACGCTGATGTTCAAGTACGGCGTGCCTGTGACCGACGCGATTGCGGAAGGCAAGAGCCCCCGTGAAGTCACCTTGGACGATGCGGATGAAATCACTGTCTATAACAACTATGTGGCGTGCACCGTGGGCATCGGCGCACTGGCGAAGGCACAGCCTGTGCCGGTCAGCACCATGTTCCAAGGCACGACCAAGAGCATGAACAAGTACCTCAGCTTCCTGCAGAGTCTTGAATCCGATGCCTATATCAAGATGATTATGGGCAACACCGACGGCAAGACGATTGACGAATACTTCGACAGCTTTGTCGCCGACTACATGGCGCAGGGCGGCGCGGAAATCACCGCTGAGGTTCAGGAAATTCTGGGTAAGTAATCCGTAAGGGATGCTGCCAGACCGAAGGCGTAGCCCACGGTCTGGCAGCTTTTTTCATTGCCGCAGGGCAAGAAGAGGGGGAGTAAAGCGCATGAAAAAGGGTGTCGCACTGCGTAAATGGACAATTCCGGATAAGGCATATTATTGGCTGCTGGTACTGCCGGGCATTATTGTGACCTTCATGTTTAATACGCGCACTTGGCCGGGCGTGCTGGCGGCGTTTGAGGATTTCATTCCGACGCTGGGCTGGTACAAATCGGAATGGATTGGCTGGGACAACTTCGAGATTTTCTTCCGCCAGCCGGACGCATGGCGCATCATCCGCAACACCATCACAATGGCGGTGGGCAAGATTATCTTGGGGCAGTTTATGGCGATTGCCTTTGCGCTGATGCTCAATGAAGTGCGCAATGTCCACTTCAAAAAGACGGTTCAGACCATCATGTATCTGCCGCACTTTGTTTCGTGGGTTATTTATGCCACCATCCTCAAATACGTCATCGGCACGAACGGTCTGCTGGAAGGGATGCTCAAATCAATGGGCATTACGGTGTCCATCTTGGGTACGCCCGCATGGTTCCAGCCGCTGATGATTCTCACCGAAACGCTCAAAGAATTTGGCTGGGGCGCGATTATCTACCTGTCTGCCTTGTCCTCCATTGACCCCGGTCTGTACGAAGCGGCGGAAATCGACGGTGCGTCGCGCTGGAAGCAGACGATTCATGTCACCATTCCCGGCATCAGCTACATCATCGTGCTGAATCTGGTGCTGAGCTTGGGCGGCATTCTGGGCGCGAACTTCGACCAAATTTTCAACATGTACAATCCGCTGGTGTATTCCACGGGCGACGTCATTGACACTTGGGTGTACCGTCAGGGCCTGATCAGCTTCAACTACGGCGTTGGCACGGCAGTTGGCCTGTTCCGCAGCGTGATTGCAATGGTGCTGACGATTGCGGCGTACTGGGGTGCATACAAGTTTGCCGACTACAAGATCTTTTAAGGTGGTGCAGGAGAATGACGACGAAGAAAAAGCAAAAGCTGACGGGCGGTCATGCGGTGATTATCATCGTGCTGGTTCTGCTGGCGATTATCTGCTTCTACCCCATGTGGTATACGCTGATTATGTCCTTCTCGGATAAGGTGTATGTGGATGCGGGGCGCACATGGCTGATTCCGCTGGGGCTGAATGTGAAATCCTACGGCAAGATTCTCAAGGACAGCCTGTTTTTCAGCGCCATGTGGGTGTCTGTCAAGCGCGTGATTGTGGGCTGCGCGGTCAGCATGTTCATGCTCATCATCACGGCGTATCCGCTGTGCGTGCCGGAGAAGAAATTCCCCGCGAGCAAGTACATCAAGTGGTTCTTTCTGGCGAACATGATGTTCAGCGGCGGCTTGATTCCCTTCTACTCTTTGATGCGGCAGTACAATTTGTTCAACAATTTCTGGGTGCTGATTCTCCCCGGCGCACTGCCTCTGTGGAATATGATTCTGATGATGAACTTCTTCCGCAATGTGCCGTATGCCCTGAATGAATCCGCGACCATCGACGGCGCGAACCCGATTCAGATTCTCTTCAAGATTTATGTGCCGCTGTCCGTGCCGTCGATTGCGTGCTTGTTCCTTTTCCAGTTTGTTGGACACTGGAACGGCTATCTTGACGGCTTACTGTACATCAACGACCCGGCGAAACAGCCCTTGCAGACCTACATCTACAACCTGTCGGTCACACTGGACTATTCCACTATGCGCTCCGAGGACATTATCGCGATGGCGCAGACGTCCGACAAGACGCTCAATGCCGCGAAGGTCATCGTGGCGATGGTGCCGATTCTGTGCGTGTATCCCTTCATCCAGAAGTACTTCACCACCGGCATGAACCTTGGTGCAGTAAAAGAGTGACACATATAGCGGCAAAGGAGACAAGCGATGGACACCATGACCTTTATTCGAGAGAACTGGAAGAACACGGCGCGGCTTTGTCGGGAAAGTCATGATGGCAACATCGGTCTCCCTTACCCGTACTTTGTGCCGAGCATCACGGGCGGATTCAACAATCTGTTCTACTGGGACAGCTATTTCACGGCGCAGGGGATGCTGCGCCACGGGCAGGAAGCGCTGGTGAAATCCACGGTGGATGATATGCTCTACCTCATCGACCGCTATGGCTATATGCCCAACGGCAATGCAAAGGTGCTGATGGGGCGCTCCCAGCCGCCGTTTTTGAGCGAGCTGGTGCGGCAGCTGTACGGCATTTATCAAGACCCGGTCTGGCTGCGCACGGCATACTGCATCCTGCAAAAAGAGCATGATTTCTGGATGAAAAAACGGCAATTGCCCTGCGGCTTGAATCGCTACGGCTTCGATGATTTGTCGCCGGACGGCATTGCAATGGGGCTGGATGTCGCCAAGCGGTTGCCCGGTGTGGACTTTTCCGGCAAGACGGATGCGCAGATTGCCGAGAACGTGATGGCGGATGCGGAAAGCGGCTGGGATTTTTCGCCGCGCTGCATGGGGCATCAAACGGACTGTGCCTATGTTGATTTGAACGCGATTCTCTATGGGATGGAAAACAACCTGACCTTTTTTGCGCAGGAATTGGGCGAAGTGGCGGAAGCGGACAAGTGGGCACAGGCGGCGCAGCGGCGGAAAAAGCTGATGCGTCAGATGCTCTTTGACGGCGAAGGCTACCGTGACCGCGATATGACGACGGGGACATTCAGCCCGATTTTCTCCGTCGCGTCCTTCTATCCGCTGTGGGCGGGTGTCGCGACAGAAGCGGAGGCTGCAAGCACCGTGGCGCAGCTGCCGCGGCTGGAATACGATTTCGGATTGGCAACCTGCGAACCGGGGGCGCGCACATCCGCGTTCCAGTGGGATTACCCCAACGGCTGGGCACCGCTGCACTTCATTGCGGTACATGGTTTGCTGCGGTATGGCTATCGTGCGGAAGCAGAGCGCATTGCACGCAAGTATATCCATGCGATTGACCGCACGTTTGCCGAGACCGGCACACTGTGGGAAAAGTACAACGTGACGGACGGCACACTGAATGTGACTGACGAATACAAAATGCCGCCGATGCTGGGATGGACAGCGGGCGTGTATGTGGACTTTACGACGTTGTTAGCCCCAAATGGCTGATGCAGTGCGGATTCCTTCCTATCCTCGGAAGCAAGAGGCAAATGCTCCTGCTTTCCTGCGCAGAAAGGTGGATAAATATGATGAACATGATGCTGAAAGGCGTTTGCGTGCTGTTAGGCGCGCTGGTGATTGCAGGCGCACAGAGCGTACATGCGGAAGAAACGGTTCATGTGCCGCGGCAGCCCTATGAGCTTTGCTTTGCGGATTCGATGAATGAAGTTCATGCTCCGAATGGCATTGAATCCGGCTGGGAAATCGACAACCGCGCAGGTCGCCCACGGACGGAACTGGACAGCAGCGGCGTTCTCAGCGACGTAATGACGGATGAACATTCGCGGCTCATCCGCTATTTCAATGTCGTGTCCGAGGGCAGCATTGATTTGCAGTTTCAGGTCAACTATGTATACAATTTCAACGGCAATGTGCTGAGCCTGAACGATGCGGAGGGAAACAGCATCTATCGGCTGGTCACATCCGAGGGACGTTTCGCGATTCAGCAGATAGACGGCAGCCTGACTTACGTCACGCAGGAAACCTGTATGGCACCGTACAAGGTGATTTTCCGTGTGACGGCTGATTTGGACACCGGCACAGCGCACACTTGGATTAACAATGTGGACTGCGGCACGTCGGCACTGCTGGGCAGCAGCATCCGCAGTCTGTCCTTTGAAACCAGTGACGAGACGCTCAACGAAACGCAGGTCATCGGCGGCTATGTGCAGGCAAACTATGCCGTCTACGAAGCCTTTGACGACCCGGTCAGCGTCATTAACTGCGAGTTTGAGAACGCGAATCAGCTGGTTTTGCGCAATCAGGCGATGGAACTTCCAGCAGGGGTGCAGACGGCGCGTGACTTTGCCCCGCGCGGCGGAAAAGTCGTCTTCCAGACATATGTCTATCTGCCGGAAAACAGCGCGGGTCACATTCGTCTTTCGGACGGCGGACAGGAGCTGTTTGCCGTCGAAATGCGCGACGGCGCTTTCCGTACGGCGGATGCGGAATTGAAAGCTTACAGCGACAAGCTCTGGTATCATCTGCGGCTGGAAGCGGATTTGGATGCGCATACCGTGACGGTCAAGGTGAATCATCAGACGAAAGGGACGTTCGCCCTGCCGGAAAACATCACGGTGCTGAACCGCTTTGAGCTGGTCAACACAGGCAATACGGAAATCGGCTTTGATGATTTGCAGGTTTTTGATTTGGTGGATTATGACGTGCCTGCGCCAGTTGTGCCGGAGAAGGAAAATGACTACATCTTGGGGATGAATGTCTGCTCTTTGTGGCGCAACGGCGAACACTTCGGCTGGTCAGCCATTACGCCCTATGACGATTTGAAATCCGTGCTGGGGTACTATGACGAGGGTCAGCCGGAAACGGCGGATTGGGAAATCCGCTTTATGGCGGAGCACGGCATCAATTTCGAGGCGTTCTGCTGGCTGGGGCGCGATACCGATCAGCCCATGAAAATCGCATGGGATTCCACGCAGCTCAACGATGCCTATCTGGAAGCCAAGTACAGCAATTTCGTGAAATTCTGCCTCATCTGGGAAGCGCAGAACGGCTCTACGCCCAACACCAGCACGGATTTCCGGAATTACTTCGTCCCGTATTGGCTGGAATACTACTTCTCCAATCCCAACTACATGACCATCGACGGCAAACCCGTATTCATGATTTTCGGCGCGCAGACGCTGGTGAACAAGTTCGGCAATACGCTGAAAGATGAGTTTGACTATCTGCGCGGCGAGGTGCGCAAGCTGGGCTTTGAGGACATGCTGATTCTGGACTGCAACAGCTACATGAACACAAGCCTGAAGCAATACGGCTTTGACGGCTGGTATGCGTACAACTGGGGCAAGCAGGGCTGCTATTTCAGCGCGAACGAGAGCATGACCATGTATGCGGTGAATCAGAATGACGTTTATACCGTGCCGACCATCAGCACGGGTTTCAACGCGATTGGCTGGTCTGGCATCCGCACGCCGGTGATGTCACTGGAAGAGTTCCGCCAGACGAATGAATGGGTGAAGAATGTCTACCTGCCCACCTATGCGCAGAAGGGAACGTGGCAGGAGAAGCTCATCATGCTGTCCAACTGGAACGAATACGGCGAAGGAACGTACCTGATGCCCTGCGAAGGGACGCACGGGTTTGGCTATCTCGACATTCTGCGGGAAATGTACACCACGGGCGGGGCGCATGAGGACATTGTGCCGAACGAAGAGCAGCTGGCGCGCATCACGCACAATTATCCGCAGGATCGCCGCGTGTTGCGGCAGGATGGCACCTACCAGCGCCCGATGAGCAGCAATGTCCGCACGGTGGACATGACGGCGGATAACTGGCACGACTGGATGGACACCAATCACATTCTGGAAGATGAAACCGTGGATGAAAACGGGCGGACGCTGTATGTGGGCGACCACGATGACCCGCAGCTGAATTTCTCCAAGAAGTTCTACGAGGGGCTTGCAGCGAAGGATGTGCTGGCGATTCGCGTAGTGGCATCTATTCCGAAGGGCAAATTTATGCAGCTGTTCTTCGGCGTGAACGGTACGGGGCTGAGCGAGGGCAATTCCATCCGCATCTATGCCGAAAGCGACGAAGAGCACGAATACGTCTTTGAACTGAGCAGCGTGGAAAACTGGAATGGGCAGATTACCGCCCTGCGCCTCGACCCGTTGAGCGGCGCAAATACACACTTCACCATCCGCTCGATTACGCTGGAATTGCAGGATGAAGTGCCGGAAATCATCGTGAACGGTCTGCGGCTGGAAAATACCATGCAGATTCAGACGGTTGACGGCGTGGACTACATGCCCTTTGACCCGACTGTCAGCCTGATTCAGGAGTACCTGTACACCTACTACGAGTGGAATCACGATGCGCAGGTGCTGACGCTTACGCGGGACGGTCACAGCTACCGCTTTGCGGCGGGCAGCAGCGTAGCGGTGAAGGACGGCACGGAGGAAATTCCGCTGGACGGCGCGGTGTTCATGAACAGCGGCATTCCGATGCTGCCGATTGAGAGCTTTGCCCGCGTGCTGGGATTCCCGTGCATCCGGCAGGAGAAGGACTATTGCATTGACACGCCGGAAAAGACGCTGTTCTCCCGTGCGGCGCAGTCTGCATCCGGCAAGAACGTATGGGTGTTTGATACCTTGGGCTATTTCGGGCAGACTTCGGCGTTCCAGCTTCGCGGCTGGAAGGCGGAACGCGGCACAGTGGGCTACGGCGTGGATTATGTGCAGCTGATGACGGATGCCACCGGCACGCCGTGCTTCACGCTCACAAAGGCGGGGCAGGACTGCGCCGTGCTGCACACGCTGGAAATCGTCTGCCGCGGCGAAGGTGACTTGACGATTTCTTTCCAGACGGACGAAGCGGAGGATGCAGCGGCGCTGACACTGAATTTGTCGGAATATCCGGCGGATGGTGATGGCTTCCGCACCATAAGTGTGGATTTTGCGGACTTTGCTTCGTGGACGGGCAGTCTGAAAACGCTGTCCATCGAGACGACCAGTGACGTGCTGGATATTCAGGCGATTCGCTTTGTGGAGGCACAGTGAACATGCAGAAGAACTTTGCACAGGCGGATTACGCTGCGACCGCCCGGCAAGCCGCCGCTGAGGGTGCTGTGCTGCTGCGCAACTATCGGCACGCGCTTCCGCTGGAAGAGGGCTGCCGCGTGGCGGTTTTCGGGCGAAATCAGCTGCACTACTACCGCTGCGGCATCGGTTCGGGCGGCATGGTCAACAGCGCGTATGTCGTCAGCATTTTGGATGCGCTGAAAGCGGATTCGGACATTGTGCTGAATCAAGCGGTGCTGTCCGCCTATGAAGCGTGGCACGAGGCGCATCCGCTGGAAGGCTGCAACGAGTGGGGCGAAGAACCGTGGAGTCAGGCGGAAATGCCGCTGCCGGAAGCATTGGTGCAGCAGGCGGCAAAAACGTCGGACGCGGCGCTGATTTGTATCGGCCGCACGGCTGGCGAAGATCACGATTCGTCAGCCGCGCCGGGCAGCTTTCTGCTGACCGAGGAGGAAGAACGCACGATTCGTCTCGTCTGCCGATATTTCCCGCGCAGCATTGTGGTGCTGAACACGGCGGGCATCATCGACATGACGTGGGTGAAACGCTGTAATCCAGCAGCGATTCTGTATGTCTGGCACGGCGGGCAGGAGGGCGGCAACGGCGCGGCGGATGTGCTGACGGGGCGCGTGAACCCGTGCGGCAAGCTGCCGGACACGATTGCAGAGCAGCTGTCCGATTATCCTGCGAATGCGAATTTCGGGAATGCAGAACGGAATTTCTATGCGGAAGATATTTTCCTCGGCTACCGTTATTTCGAGACGTTCGCGCCGGAAAAAGTGCTGTATCCGTTCGGCTTTGGGCTGTCCTACACGGCGTTTTCCATCGAAATGACGGATTTTCACGAAACAGCGGATGCGGTGGATATGACCGTCTCTGTCCATAACACAGGAGACTGCGCGGGCAAAGAGGTGGTGCAGCTGTACTGCGAAGCGCCGCAGGGGATGCTCGGAAAACCCGCGCGGACGCTCTGTGCTTTTGCGAAAACGAAACTGCTGGCGGCAGGAGAGGCACAATTATTGACGCTGACCGTGCGCAAGAATGACCTTGCATCCTATGATGACAGCGGCGTGACCGGGCATCCGTTCTGCGAGGTATTGGAGGCGGGTACATACCGCTTCTTCCTCGGCGGCGACGTTCGCAGTGCAGGACAAATCGGCACATTTACGCTGGCGGAAACGCATGTCACGGCACAGCGTACACAGGCATTAGCGCCCGTTAGCCCCTTCCAGCGCATGAAAAACTGCGGCGGCAAGCTGTCATGGGAGGATGTGCCGCTGCGGGAGTACAATCTGCATCAGCGCGTGCAGGCGCATTTGCCGGAAAGCATGCCGATGACGGGCAATCGCGGATTCCGCCTGTCCGACGTGGCGGACGGAAAAATCAGCATGGCGGATTTTGTCGCGCAGATGGATGAAAACATGCTCTGCGCCCTTGTACGCGGCGAAGGCATGTGCTCACCCAAGGTAACGCCGGGGACAGCCGGTGCATTCGGCGGACTCAGCCCGAAGCTGCAAGCGCTGGGCATCCCGGCAATCTGCTGCGCGGACGGGCCGAGCGGCATTCGCATGGACTGCGGCACACAGGCGTTTCTGCTGCCGAGCGGTACTTGTCTGGCGTGCAGCTTCAATGAAACGCTGATTTCAGATCTGTATGCGTGGACGGGGCAGGAAATGCGCCGCAACCGCATTGACCTGCTGCTTGCACCGGGCATGAATCTGCATCGGCATCCGCTGAACGGGCGCAACTTCGAGTATTTTTCGGAAGATCCGCTGCTGACGGGTAAAATGGCGGCGGCGGTCATCAAGGGCTTGCAAAGCAGCGGTGTTAGCGGCACTATCAAGCATTTTGCGTGCAACAATCAGGAATATCGCCGAAATGACGCGGAAACCGTTGTGTCCGAGCGTGCGCTGCGGGAACTGTATCTCAAAGGCTTTGCGATTGCCCTGCGGGAATCGGGTGCATTCAGCATCATGACGACATACGGCCCGGTCAACGGCTTGTGGACGAGCAGCAACTATGACCTGCTGACCACTATCCTGCGGCAGGAATGGGGCTATCACGGCGTTGTCATGACGGACTGGTGGGCGAAAGGCAATCAGGAAGGGAAGGACGGCAGCCAGCAGGAGGTCGCCGCCATGATTCGCAGTCAGAATGACCTGTACATGGTCACATCCGGTGCGGAAAACAACGGCAACGGCGACAATCTGCATGTGTCGCTGGAAGCTGGGACGTTGACTATCGGCGAATTGCAGCGCAGTGCGGCAAATATCTGCCGGGCGATTCTGCGCCTTCCGGCGTATCGGCGGCTGGTTGGCGAAGAATCGGCAGAGGAGCAGGAAGCGGCGGATGCTCTCACGCCGGAAGAAACGGCGATGCAGGAGATGACCGTCGTTCGGATGCAGCAGGAATGCACGCTGCCCAGCAAGTGCCTTTGCGGATGCAGGCGCGGGGAATACCGCATGTTCCACATTCTCGCCGAACAGATTGGCTGCTATGAACTCTCCTTTGACGTGCGCGCGCAGAGCCAAAACGATGTTGCACAGCTGTCGATGACGATTTACCGCAACCGCTCGCTGATGCAGACCATCAGCTTGAAGGGGAGCGACCGCAGCTGGCGAAGCGTTACGGTGGATTTGGGGATGATTTGGCAGCCGAACTTCTACCTGAAATGGTTCTTCAGCATGGGCGGCATCGAGGTTCAAAACGCGGCAGTACGCCGAACAAAGAACGAGAAAGAAATGCAGGTGTAAAAATGTTCTTTGCATATACCGGACGGGCAGATGCAATGATTCGCTTCGTGCAGGACAAACAGCTGAAAGACCCGCAGTTGTGGCAGCTGGCGGCGGAGCAGTTCACCGCGCCGGTGGATGATGCCGATTTGGGCTGGCGCGGCGAATACTGGGGCAAGCTCATGCGCGGCGCGTGCATGACGTGGGAATATACGCGGGATGCGGCGCTGTATCAGCTGCTGGCGGACACGGTGGATGCGCTGCTGGACTGTCAGGATGAAGCAGGGCGAATTTCGACATACAGTCCCGCGCAGGAGTTCCAAGGCTGGGACTTGTGGTGCAGAAAGTATGTCCTGCTGGGCTTGTGGCACTTCCATCAAATCTGTCAGGATGTGCGCCAAAAGCAGCGGATTGAGCAGTCTGTCTGCCGTCAGCTGGACTATATTGAGGCGCACATCGGCGCAGGGGTCAATCAGAAGAAAATCACCCGCACGTCAACGCATTGGCAGGGTATCAATTCCAGCTCCATTCTCGAACCCGTCGTGCGCTGGTACCGGGTTTTGATGCGTCCGTGCGATTTGGCATTTGCAGACTACATCGTTGCAAACGGCGGCGCGGACAGCTTCAACATCTTTGAAGCCGCCTATGAGGATAAGTTGTACCCGTATGAATATCCTGTCGTCAAGGCATATGAACTCATGTCCTGCTTTGAAGGGCTGGGGGAGTATGCTGACGTGACCGGCAGCGACAAGTGGCGCACAGCGGTTATCCGCTTTGCGGAGAAGCTGCTTCAATCCGAACGGACAATTGTTGGCGGTTCAGGCTGCAAGCATGAGCTGTTCAATCATTCTTCGCTCATGCAGACGGATGACAGCTATGACGGCTTGATGCTGGAAACGTGTGTGACAGTGACGTGGATGAAGCTGATGCACCGGCTGTATCGGATGACGCATCATCCCAAGTATTTGGATGAAGTGGAGATTTCTGCGTACAATGCGCTTTACGGGGCAGTCAACACGCAGGGAAGCACCTGCGGCGCAGAGACAACTTTCGATGAACCCGTCTATCGGCAGGTCTATGACTGCGCGACGGCAGTACAGGGCGGGCAGGTGTTTGACAGTTACAGCCCGCTCCGCGCAGGCATCCGCGGCAGGGCGGTGGGCGGCTTCAAGAGTATGAGAAATGGGGCGGCGTACTGCGGCTGCTGCATTGCTATCGGTGCGGCGGGGACGGAGCTTGTGCCGATGGCGAGCGCCAGCCAGCAGGAGCGTGAAGTGGAGATAGGGCTGTACCTGCCGGGGACGATTCATCTGATGATGGAACAAACGCCTGTGCAGCTTGAACTTCGCACCGAATATCCCTGCGATGGGCAGATTGACATCGGTCTGTCACTTCCGCAAGGCATGTCGGAGACATTCACGCTGTCGCTGCGGATTCCGTCGTTCGCAGAAAACAGCAGGGCATGGGTGCAGGGGAAGGAGATTCCCAACGTGCAGGCAGGGCAGTTCCTGCATGTTGCGCGCCGCTGGCAGGACGGCGATACTGTCCGCTTGCTGCTTGATTTGCATCCGCGCATTGTCTATGGGCAGGAAAATCCGCCGACGCACGGGGCTGTTCTGTATGGCGCATTGGTTTTGGCGCGGGACAAGCGCGTCAGCGAAGTCGGAACGCCCGTGACGCTTGGCGAACAGGTGGAAGTGACCAGAATCCCGAATCCGCCGATTCCGTGTCAGGGGATGTTTGAAGTTGTCTCCGGGCGGGAACGGCTGCTGATGGTGGATTACGCCTCCGCCGGACAGACGTGGCGGCGGGACAGCGAGATGGAAGCATGGATGCGGCTGAAAAAAGACTGAAAAACAGGCAAGGGTGGAACGATGGACGCTGTTTTGAAAAGTGTACTGGCCGGACAAACCGAAAATTATTTGCTGCCATTTTTCTGGCTGCATGAAGGGCATGATGCCGAGCTTCCCACACAGATTCAGAAAATTGCAGAAAGTGGCTGCCGAGCATTCTGCGTAGAGTCGCGCCCTTATGAACATTTCTGCGAAGAAGCATGGTGGAAAACCATGAACATTGTTCTGCGGGAAGCACAGAAGCGGCAGATGCGGGTGTGGATTCTGGATGACAAGCATTTTCCAACAGGCTATGCAAACGGCATTCTGGCACACAGCGAACCGAGTTTGCGGCGAAGGTTTTTGCGGGAATTTCATGTAGATGTGATGGGCCCGGCAAAGGACATCACTCTCTTGATGCCGCAGTTTACATCGGAAGAACAGCTGCTGACGGTAGTGATGTATCGCCGCACGGGGCGGGAAGAAGAATTGACGGGAAAGCCGATTGTGCTGAACGCGAAGAAGGAAGACAAGTTTGTTTATCTGGACGTGCCGGAGGGCTGCTGGCGGGTTTTCTATGTTTCAGCGTCGTTTACACGCGCAAATTCCCAGACGGATTATATTGATATGCTGTCGCAGGAATCGGTGCATAAACTCATCGAGGCTGTTTATGAACCGCACTATGCCTACTATGCACCGCTGTTCGGCAATACGATTGCTGGCTTTTTCTCTGATGAACCGCGATTTGATGCACAGCATGTCGGCTATATTGGCTATGACAGCGGCATTTATCAGCGAACCGTAGGGCAGCCGGGGGTAGAACTGCCGTGGCGCGAGGCGGTGGCGGAGCGCATGTCGAAACAGGTGGAATCCCCTTTGCAGGCGCTGCCGCTGCTGTGGTATCCGCATACGGAGCAGACGGCACAGGTGCGCATGGCGTACATGGATGCGGTGACGAACCTCTGGAAGGAGAATTTCTCCTATCAGCTTGGCGGCTGGTGCCGCGCACATGGGGTGCAGTACATCGGTCATGTGATTGAGGACATGAACGCTCATGCACGGCTTGGCGGAAGTGCGGGGCATTACTTCCGTGCCTTGGACGGGCAGGACATGAGTGGGATTGACGTTGTTTTGCATCAGGTGATGCCCGGTATGGCGGATTACTGCACGCCGTCCTCCGTGGAAGGCGGAATGGCAGACGGCGAATTTTATCACTATGTGCTGGCACAGCTGGGGGCATCTCATGCACGTCAAAATCAAAGGATGAATGGAAAGGCAATGTGCGAGGTTTTCGGCGCGTATGGATGGGCAGAAGGAACACCGTTGATGAAATGGCTGATGGACTTCCTGCTGGTGCGCGGAGTGAATCACTTTGTGCCTCATGCGTTCGATGACCAGTTTCCGGACAGCGATTGTCCGCCGCACTTTTATGCAAACGGTCAGAATCCGCAGTTTTCCGGCTTTACGCAATTGATGCACTATGTGAACCGTGCAGCGCACCTGCTTTCAGGGGCGGACATGGAAGCATCAGGCGCAATCCTCTATCATGCGGAAGCCGCATGGATGGATGCGGACGCAATGCTGATGCAGAAACCGGCGAAAGTTTGCTATGATGCGCATATTTCCTATGATATTGTGCCGATGGACTATCTGAAATCCGCAGAGACAAGAGACGGAAAATTTGGGCGCGGCTATCGTTATCTGATTGTACCGGCCTGCAAGCAGCTCTCGCCGTGCTTCACAGAAATTGCGGCGCGTCTGCGAAGGGCGGGCGTGCCAATCTTCTTTATCAATGAAGCACCGGCAGGGGTGAATGCTTGTCCGGAGGAACTTGTGCCGCTGGCGCAGATTGCATCGCGTATTTTAGCACAGCATCTTGCGCATGATTATCAAACGTCGGCGCGGCTGCTGCGCATTGCAAAATTCACTCGCGATGAATTGACCGTGTTCTTCCTCTTTAACGAATCCTTGCAAACCGTGCAAACAACCTTGCAGCTGCCGGTTTGCGGGCAGTACATAGCAGCGGACTTCCTGAATGAACAGTATGTGCGGGATGAAGCTGCGCAGGGCGAAGTGACGGTGGAATTAGCTGCCGGACAGTCGGTGCTGCTCGTGTTTGGCGGCGTCTCCCAAGAAGAATGGTTGGCATTCCCGGCGAAGCAGGACAAACTGCACACGCAGATTCTCGATGTCCAATGGGATATTGACCTTCGCGAAACGGGACGAGAGGAAAATTTCCGCCCGCTGCGCAGGAAATCCAAGCTGTTCAATATCACCGGGCTGGAGGACGAACGGGAGTTTTCCGGCGAAATACGCTATCGTACAACGATAAATCTGGAAAAAGCGGAACGGATGGTGCTGAACATAGAACACGTTGGCATGACAGCATGTCTGTTTGCCAACGGCAGAGATTTAGGACAGCGCATTTGTGCGCCGTATTGCTGGGACATTGCGGACGCTGTTCGGAATGGGGAAAATGAGATTGAGGTACTGGCGGCAAACACGCTGGTGCAGCGAATGCAGGACAGGTTATCCTCGTACATGGCGATTCCCGCAAGCGGCTTGACGGGAAACGTGACACTATCAGTGACACAATAGGAGGAAGCATATGAACTGGCAAGACCTTGTGCTGACTGCGAATTTTCCCGCAGAAATTTCCTGCGAGGAAATCAGCAGGAGCGAAACGCGCATTACGCTCCGCTGGGAAAAGCAGCCCTATGATGCGCCTGCGCTGTGCGTGACGTGGAAAACAGCGCTGAAAGACATCCAATATGAATGGTATCCCCTCTGCGGACGCGACCGAGCGCTGCGCACAGACTGGGATGCACCGATTCACACCAGCTTCTCGACCGGCGCGCCGGTGTTCTGCTTTTATAATGAAGAAGGGCAGAATCGGCTGACTATCGCCCTGTCCGAGGTGCGGCTGGAAACGCTGCACAGCTATGGTGTGCATGAGGAGGACGGCAACTTGCTGTGCCGATTGGAAGTGCCGCTGCCGATGACATCCTCTGCTGCACAGTACAGCGTGACGCTTCTGCGTCTGCGCGAAGATGTGCGTTATGAAACGGCTTTGCGGCAAGTTGCAGATTGGTGGGAGCAGCATTGTGCAACATCCCCCATGCCCGTACCGGAGGCAGCGCGGCAGCCCTTGTATTCTACTTGGTATTCCTTCCATCAGCAGACCGTGGCGGCGGATTTGGAGGAAACCTGTGCGCTTGCGGCGGCAGACGGTTTCCGCACCGTGATAGTGGATGACGGCTGGCAGACCAGCGACTGCACCCGCGGCTACGGCTATTGCGGCGACTGGCAGCCCGCATCGGACAAAATCCCTGATATGCGGGAACATGTGGCGCGCATTCATGCGCTGGGCATGAAATATATGCTGTGGTACAGCGTGGTCTATGTGGGCGAGTATTCGAAGCATTGGGCGACGTTCCGGTCGATGCTCCTGCGCCGCGATACAGGGGCGCACGCCGGCATTCTTGACCCGCGTTTCCCGCAAGTGCGCGCGTTTCTGGTGGATACATACGTGAAGGCGCTCAGGGATTGGGATTTGGACGGCTTCAAACTGGATTTCATCGATAGCTTCGGGGTCAGCTCCGATGCGCCGCCCATGCGCGAAGGAATGGACTACGCACTGGTGGAGGAAGCCGTGTGCCGTCTGCTGACGGATGTGCGTGAGGCACTGACTGCCATAAAGCCTGACATCCTCATTGAATTTCGCCAGAACTACATCGGCCCGGCGATTCGCGGCTTCGGCAACATGTTCCGCGTGACGGACTGCCCGGCGGATTGGCTGAGCAACCGCGTGGGCATGGTTGATTTGCGGCTGCTCAGCGGTGACACGGCGGTGCACTCGGACATGCTGATGTGGCATCCCGATGACAGTGTACAGAACGCGGCGCGCCAGCTGCTGAATGTATTCTTCGCCGTGCCGCAGATTTCCGTGCGCCCCGACCGTGTGCCGGAAACACACCGAGCCATGCTGCGCCATTATCTTGCGCTGATGGCGCAATTGCAGGCTGTACGGATGGCGCCTCTGCGGGCAAAATCGCCGCACCTGCTGTATCCGCTGGTGCGCGCCCGCAAAGACGAAACGGAAGCGATTGTTTGCTATGATGCGAATCAGGTGGTGCATTTGAGCGACGCAGTGCGGACGTATGTGTTCAACGCTACGGGCGTGGAAAAGCTGCTGATGCACGGGGCGAATGCAAGCTATACATCGTATGACTGCCGTGGTGCTGAAACAGGCAAGGGGATGCTGGCGCAGCCGTATAGCGAGGCATGTATACCGGCAGGCGGGTATGCGGTCGTGATTTCTGTGTAACAGATTGCTGTAAGAATCGGTGGAATCAAGATTGAAAACCCACGCAGCCCCACACCATCTCCCCCGAACACCTTCTCCTTTCTCAATTTGTATGAATATACACCAGCATCCAGCCGCGTTTCTTTCTCCAAAGAGTACGGCCTGAAGGCTGCACGTCGCGCACCTCAGTTCAGCAAGCGCTGAGTTCCCTTCTGTACCAAGCATTTTGCGCCCTATGGCTGTTATGGCAGTCATGGGGCGTTTTTGTATGCAGTCGGTTTTGTGCAAAAGATCTGCCTGGAATGTGATTTGTCAAGGATAAATTTATCCGAAATTGAAAAGTGCACAGTACGGCTTCCCCTTCTTCGGCCAGCTGATCCTGGACTGCCTGAACCGCACGGAAAACGCCATGACCCAGGCTCATGCCTTCAAGGCGGCAGAGCTGTGTCTGCAGGCAGAGGCACAGGCGCTGAAAATCAAATAAATGAAATAGACCGGGCTCTGCGGCAGTGCAGGGCCCGGTCATCTTGTTGTACGCCCGCCATGGGCAATAGCTTGGTGGTGAAAGTCCACTACACGCTTGGTAGTAGGAAGTGTTAGCCGAACGGCAAGGGTGTCCATCGTGAGGTGGAATCTGAAGGAAGCCGCAGGCAAAGTTCTGAGCCGACGAACAGAAATCGCATACAAGGCGGGGCAGAGCGGACGAGACTGCAACACAAGTCAAAGTCCTATACTACCCGGACTCTGCCACGTAAATGCGGCGGCTACATGGAATGAAGGCTATTGTACCTTATGCGGGGAGATCTGTGGGGAACGCACCGCAAGATGTAACCCATGTTGCAAGGCATGGCTGAACCCACAGAAGTCAGTCTGGACCATAGTACCAGAGAAGTCGGTGAAAGTCGACAGAGGGAAGGGTCTGGCGGTTGCTGGTAATACAGCATGCCAGGAATCGGGCGTGTTGAAAGCAGTTGCTCGAAAGAGGATATCTGCCAGAGGATAGGTGAGTGACCGAAGGTATGGCAGAATCGCGGAGCGTCCTGATATCCAGCTAAACGTGATGCTAAGTACCAACAACTGAACCGCCGCTTGCGGAACCGCATGAGCGGTGGTGTGGGAGGACGGGGGTTAGTCACCCCCTCCTACCCGATTGCTGTGAGGACGATGCTCAACCTGATGCAGCCGCCTTCATGCCCTCTGTGATCCGCCTGTATTCCCCCGGCGTGCAGCTGACATATCCCCGAAATTGCCGGTTGAAGTTGGACAGGTTGCGGAAGCCGCATGCAAAGGCGATCTCTGCCACGCTCTTTGCCGTGTCCGTCAGCAGATGGCAGGCACGCTTGATGCGCAGCTGATTGATGTATTCGATCGCTCCCACGCCGGCTGCTTTCTTGAACTGTCCCATGAAGTAGCTCTTGCTCAGGTGGGTGATCTGTGCCAGCGTGTCAATGGAGATTGTCTCAGCCAGATTGGCGTGGATGTACTCAATGGCCGGGCGGATCAGCTCACTGGCGACCGCACGGTTTCCCTCCTGCTGCGCGACGGCTCCCTGTTCCTCCATCTGCCACAGAAGGCGTAGCATTTCGCTTTTCAGCAGCAGATCGGCATGGGGCGTTCCGACTTTGGCGCAGGCGAAAATCCGCTCCACAGTCCGCTGCATCGCATCATCCGCATGGATGGGCATAACGATGTGCCTTTCCCCGCTGATCAGGGGGCGGATGCACTCCGCCGTGCAGCGGTCATGGGCGGCGCTGCCCAGCAGCTCGCCGCTAAACACCAGCGTGTCGTACCGCTGCACATCGCTGCCGTTGGGATAGATGGCATGGGGCAGGTTGGGCGGCAGGAGGATCACATCCCCGGCGTGGGAAATGAACCGCTCGTCGCCGTAGATGAACTCCGCGCTGCCGCTGAGGACATAGTTCAGTTCAAACTCCCCGTGCCAGTGCAGGGGCACAAAGGGAAAATAGTCCGGGATGCTGCACTCGTAATAGGTATAGGGCACCAGCGCCGTGCTGTGCTGCCGTTTCTCTGCCAGCATATTGCACCTCAAAAGTAGGATTGTATCAGAATAAAGGAGAATTTCAGAAGAAATCCGGTGTTCTGTGTAGTATTATACGATACAGAAGCAGGTAGCGCAAGCCTGCAAATGAAAGTGCAAAGGAGCATGACCATGGCAACAAAGCAGCCCCAGTGGCTCGACAACGCGATCTTCTACGAGATCTACCCCCAGTCCTTCAACGACACCAACGCCGACGGCATCGGCGACTTCCAGGGCATCATCGAAAAGCTGGATTACATCTGCAATCTTGGCTGCAATGCGCTGTGGATCAACCCCTGCTTCAAGTCGCCCTTCGGTGATGCGGGCTATGACGTGGCAGACTTCTACTCCGTCGCGCCCCGTTACGGTACCAATGAGGATCTCCGCCGCCTCTTCGATGAAGCCCACCGGCGGGACATGCACGTGCTGCTGGATCTCGTTCCCGGTCACACCTCCGTGGAGCACCCCTGGTTCAAGGAATCCATGAAGGCGGAGCGCAATGAGTACACCGACCGCTATGTGTGGACGGATTCCGTCTGGGAGGAGCCTCAGGGCATTGGCTGTATCCGCGGCATCTCCGAGCGTGACGGCTCCTGCGCCATCAACTTTTTCTCCAACCAGCCCGCGCTGAACTACGGCTTCCTGAATCCCACGCTGCCCTGGCAGCAGTCCATGGATGCCCCCGGCCCCCGCGCCACGCTGGAGGAACTCAAGAACATCATGCGCTTCTGGCTCTCCATGGGCTGCGATGGCTTCCGGGTGGACATGGCGGGCTCGCTGGTCAAGCACGACACCGACAGCCGTGGCACCATCCGCCTGTGGCAGGAGATCCGCACCTTCCTGGACGCCGAGTTCCCCGCTGCGGCCATGGTGTCCGAGTGGGGCGAGCCGGATAAGTCCCTGCAGGGCGGCTTCCACATGGACTTCCTGCTGCACTTCGGCTCCTCTCATTACAACGACCTGTTCCGCTGCGCCGAACCCTTCTTCTCCCAGCAGGGCAAGGGCGATGTGTCCGCTTTCGTGCAGAAGTATCTGGAGAATTACGAGAAGTCGGAGCGAAAGGGGCTGATCTGCATCCCTTCCGGCAATCACGATATGGATCGTCTGGCCCGCTCCATCCAGGGCGACAACCTGAAAATCGCCTTTGCCTTCCTGCTCTCCATGCCCGGCGCGCCCTTCATCTACTATGGCGATGAAATCGGTATGCGCTACATCGAGAACATTCCCTCCGTAGAGGGCGGCTACGGGCGCACCGGCTCCCGCTCGCCCATGCAGTGGGACAGCTCGGTGAACGCGGGCTTCTCTACCGCGCCCAAGGAGAAGTTGTACATCCGGCAGGACGAGAGCGCCGACCGCCCCACCGCCGCTGCCCAGATGGCAGACGAAAACTCCCTGTACCATGAGATCAGGCGGCTGATCGCCGTCCGGCAAGCCCACACGGCGCTGCAAAGCAAGGGCGAAATCGAGTTTGTGTACGCGGAAAAGGATGCCTATCCGTTGGCCTATCTGCGCAGCAGCGGCGAAGAGAGGATCCTTGTGGTCATCAACCCCGCAGATCGTGAGGTCAGCTTCGGCTGTGCGCATGTGCCGCAGGAAACCCTCTACCGCTTTGGCGGGGAGATTGCCCTCAAGGACGGCATCATGACCGTTCCGGCACAGACGGTGGGCTGGTTTAAGATATGATCACTTGAATAATAGCTCACCCGACCCGGTATTGCGCTGGATCGGGTGAGCTGCTTTTTCTGTCAGAATGTGTATCGGACGTGCAGGTTATCAAAGCGCGTTTCCACGCCGCGCTGCGCAAACAGACCCAGCACCACGCCAGTGAAGCCGGTAGAAATCTCGTTGGACAGGAATTTCGACTGTCCGGAGCCCAGGCAGGTCTCCACGCCGTCTGCCCGGACGAAGAAGTGGTAATTGATGCTGTCCGAGTGGACGATCAGCTCCGCGCTGTCGCCGGGCAGGGGCAGCACGGCCTGCTCGTGCCGGATGCCGCCCACGTTCAGCTTCAGCACCGCCTCGCAGCCCATTTCCGTCCGGCGGAGGAACAGGTCGTAGTGCTCGCCCTCCGTTCCGTAGACGGTCACGCCGCCTTCGCCTGCGCTGTTGGTTACCCTGACAGAGTAATCCATGTCGAAGGCCTTCTGCCGCAGGGCAAGGAAGGTCGGACTGCCCATGTCATCCAGCGTGTCCCTGCCCGCCCGCAGGATCAGGTGATCCTCCGCAAAAACGTAGTTCGACCAGTCCGGGCAGCGCAGGGCACACCAGTCGATGCGCCAGTCGGTGTTCCCGAAAGTATACTCGGTCTTGCGGGTTTGCGGCTTGTCAGAGGCGATGTCGTAGAATTCCTCGGTGGTGCCGTCGTTGCCGCAGTAAAGCCAGCCATTGCGTTCAAAATGCACCGGGGTCAGGAATACCTCCCGGCCCAGATGGTGGAATCTCATCCACATATGGATCTGCCGGAAGCCCAGCGACAGGATGAACCACGCGCCGCCGGGAGCCTGGATCAGGTCGCCGTGGCCGATGCCCTGGATGATGCCGGGCGCTTTGTCCCGCTTGGTCAGGATGGGGTTGTACGGGCAGGCCTTGAAGGGTCCCCAGGGGGTCTGGCCCCGGGCGAGGACGATCATGTGGCCGTACTCCGTGCCGCCCTCCGCCGCCATGAGGTAGTACCAGCCGCCAATGCGGTACATGTGGGGCGATTCGAGGTAGCGTCCGCCGGTGCCCTGCCAGATGCAGCGGCTGGGGGTCAGCTTGCGGCCCGTTTCGATGTCGATCTCACACTGGGTCACGCCGCCCACGCCCATGTCATCTGCGCCGTTGCTGATGAAGTACACATGCCCGTTATCAAAGAGCAGCGACGGGTCGATGCCGCCCTGGTCGATGGTGATGGGATCGCTCCACTCGCCATGGATGTCATCCGTCCAGACGTAGAAGTTCTCATGGGTGGTGTCGTTGGTGGTGACCATGTAGAACCTGCCGTTGTTGTAGCGTATGGTGGGCGCAAACACACCGCCGGAGGAGGGCACATGGGCCAGCTGCACCTGAGTGGGACGGGTCAGCACATGACCGATTTGCGTCCAGTTGATCAGGTCATCGCTCTCAAAGAGCGGCACGCCGGGAAAATACTGAAAGGACGAGCAGACAAGATAGTACTTTCCGTTTGCTTCACAAACGCTGGGATCGGGGTAAAAGCCGGTGACAACGGGATTTTGATATCGCATGGTACGATGCCTCCTGCGGAATTACTGCATGATGATCTTCATCTCAAAGGGAGCCAGCTTGATGGTTTGTGCATCGAGTGTGAAGGTCTTGGGCTGGTCATCGTTGTTGAACACGAACCGGGCAGCGGTGTTTCCGGCGGTGCGGGTGACGATCTCCACCCGCGGCGGGAGTCCGGGGATGACCGGCAGCGCGGCTTCCGCGGCGGCCTCGCCGGCGATGCGGTCGTACATCGGCTGGGTACCCACTGCGCCCAGATAGTACACACTGCCGCGGCCGAAGCGGTTGCGCGTGATCGCGGGAGCGCCGCAGAAGTAGTCGCCGTTGTAGCGCGCCAGCGTTTCCGCAGTGTCCGTTTCGAGGATGTCGCACCACTGCCCGGCATGCAGCTCCGTGCCATCATGGAACAGGAGCGGCACCTGCTCCCAGCCGATGGGGGCGTATTCCACGGCATGCACGCCCGTCATCTGGCGGAATGGGCCGGGCAGCTGGGACATCAGGGCATTGTTGTGCACATCCTTCACGCCGCTGCGAGTGGTCAGGATGACCGTGCCTCCCTGCTGGGCGAAGGTCTCCAGGCGCTCCACCACGCTTGCATCCGTTACATACATCTCCGGTGCGCATACGATGCGGTAGTCGTCCAGCGGTTCATGCAGGCCAATCACATCCACATTCAGGCCCAGTGCGGTGAAGGCCCGATGCAGCCGCTGGAGCTGCTCCAGATAGTAGTAGCCATCCGTCTGCGGCTGGATCTTGAAGGCATACTCATTGTCAAAGGCAAAGAGGATGGCCACGTCCGCATGGATCGGTGCGCCCTGCAGCTTATCCAGCGAAGCGGCGGTCTTGCACAGATCAGCAAATTCATGGAAGCGCCGTCCGGGCACGTTGGAGTGGTCGATCAGACCATGCCAGTGCATCTCCGCGCCAATGTTGGCCGTGCGCCAGCGGAAGTGCACCACCGTATCCGCACCGTGGGCGAAGGCCTGCAATGCGTAGCCCTTGATCATCCCCGGCAAGGGTGGCTTCTCCATCGGAGACCAGCAACCCTTGCCGCCGCTGAGCTGCTCCATGATCCAGAAGGGGGCCCGCTTCACGCCGCGCATCATGTCCAGATGGAAGGCGTGGGAGTAGCAGCTTTCCGCATCACCGGGCAGCCGGGTGGCGGGATAGTTGTCGTAGGAAATGAAGTCCAGACCGGAAAACTGCTGGTAGAAATCCGGCATGTGCTCGCAGAACCAGACGTTGGTGGTCACAGGCCGTCCGGGACAATGCTGGCGCAGCTGTGCCGCCTGACGGTTGCTGAAATCGATGACGTTTTCCGAGCAGAAGCGGTAGAAATCCAGCATGTAGGCCGGGTTCTGCCAGGCATGGGGCAGGCTGCCATAGGGCGGCTTGATCTGGGCCCAGGAGGAATATTCCCCGCTCCAGACCACATTGCCGTAGGCTTTGTTCAGCGCCTCAATCGTGCCGTATTTCCGCTGCAGCCATGCGCGGTACTTCTGGATGCAGTGCTCGCAGTAGCAGAAGTAGGCCTCCAATTCATTGTCGATCTGCCAGCCGACGACGGCGGGGTTATCCGCATAGTGCTTCGCCATTTCGATGGTGATGCGGTCTGCATATTGGAGGAAGGTCGGGTTGGTCACGCAGCGATGACTGCGGATGCCCAGGTTGGTGAGGGTGCCGTCCTTCTCCACATGGACGATCTCTGGGTGCTTTTCATACAGCCACATGGGAGGGCAGCTGGTGGGCGTGCAGAGGACGACCTCGATGCCCCGCGCCGCAAACAGCGCCACGGCCTCATCCAGCCAGGCGAAATCGAATTCCCCCTCCCGGGGCTCTAAGCGGCACCAGGCAAATTCCGCCAGACGAACCAGCTTCACACCGATCTGCTGCATCAGGTCTGCATCGGCCCTCCAAAGTGCTTTGTCCCAGTGCTCAGGATAATAGTCCACGCCGATTTTCATTTCTTTCTTCCTCCGTTCTGCTTATTCTGCGGTGTGTAATACGACCATCGCCGCGCAGTAGGCAGGCAGTGTGACCTTCACGGCATTGCCCTCAATGACCGCCGCGCCGTCCAGCAGCTGGATCTTGCTGCTGTCGCCGTACACAGCGTAGACCGCAGCGGTGGTGTATTGATTCTCCGCGCCATTCAGATGAACGACGGCATTCAGCTCATCCGTCTCGCTCTTGTTGGTCATGGAGACGGTCAGGACGCTGTCATCCGCGCTGTTCAGGGCCGCATAGGCGCTGCAGAGAGACACGTCGTCCGTCATGCAGGGGATCAGCAGATCGCCGAAGGCCGCGCCCTTCTTGTCGTAGTTGGTATACAGGTTGATGCCGGCGAACTGATAGCCGTTGCCGCCCCAGAGGGTCGCCAGGTATACACCCGCATCGGCGTAGCAGCCCAGCGCCTCCGTCATGGCGATGGTGGCACTCACGTCCTCGCCGCCGAAGTTGTACTCGGTGATGGCCAGCTTCGTGCCGGGGTAGTACTTGTCGATGGAGGCCTGCACAGTTTTGAGGATCGGCACGTTCTCCATGCACCACTGGCCGATCCAGCTGTTCTCACGGAAGCCTTCCTCGTACAGCGTACGCACGGACTGCACGCGGTCCTTCGCGCTCACGCGGGCGGATTCGGAGTAATAGTGGATGTCCAGCACGTCCAGCAGGCGGATACCGGCCTTCTCAGAGGCCTGACGCATCTGATCGAGATAGCAGTCCAGATACCAGTGGTAGCCGTTTTCGGCCTTCAGCTGCTCCCATTCGCGGCTGCTGTCGTCGTCCGCCAGGTGGTCATAGGCGGTGTAGCCGAACAGCGACGGACCGAAGATCTCCGCGCCGGGGTCGATGGCCTTGACGGCCTTCGCCATCTCCACGGACTTCGCCGTCAGCTCCGCGATGGTGACGCGCTCCGGGTGTATACGGCTGTGGGTGTTGTGCCACAAGGCAGGCTCATTGTCCAGGCTGTAACCCTGAATGCCCTTGGGGCTGGAGGAATCGCCGAAGGTCTGGACGATGAAGTTGACGTATTCGTCCATGTAGACCACGCCGTCATTGGGATCGGGCATCAGGGTGAAGGGGGCGTTCTTGGTCAGGACGACCTCGTTCCACCGGGCAGAGGGCGCAGCCTCGGCTTCGGTGACGCTGCCGTTTTTGTCCGCCGCCACATGGCCCGCCAACTGCAGGGTGGTCAGGCGGTACGGGATCTTGTGGAAGCTCGCCTCGTTGACGAAGGTGGTGACCGCCGCACCGGGGGTCTCATTATTGCCCAGATTGCCGTCGGAGGAGTGGTTCCAGTCCGATCCGGCGTTGGAGGCGTTGTTCTCCCAGTTGTAGGCGGTGGTGCGGTTGCCGCCCTGCCGGACGGCGGTGGCCTTCACCTGCTTGTACTTATTCTGGTTGCCATACTGATTGATGCCATAGATATACGGGCTGATGGGCTTGCCACCGGCAGTCAGGTCAATGGTGATGTTCATGGTATTCTCCTCAGCAGCTGCATGAGTGAAGGGCACTGCCGCACTGGCCGCCGTCAGCACAAGCGCCAGCAGCATGGTCATGATCCGGTACATATTTATTGCCTCCTTTATTTCTCATCTGCAGGTGGTTCTTCCCAGAAGGATATAGTCGGGACGGGGTCTGACACCGGAGATTCCTCCATGTGGAATGTGCCCCGGTTCCATGTGTCGATGTAGAGATCGTGGTTTCTCACGTACCGCACAAGGGTTTTTGCAAGGGTCAGCATGCAGACCAGCGCGGCACTGTGCCCGTAGCCATAGATGATGGTGGGCTCGTCTCCGATGCTGGCGGACACGCGCCAGACGATCCCCAGCCGGTCGAGTCCGTCCACGACCCGCTGCACCCGTTCGAGGGGAATGCCCAGCTGGCGCGACATGTACTCCGCTGACTGCATCCGGTTCCGGCTCGCGCTCCCCAGGTAATGCAGGATGGTGATCGCGTCCTCGTTGGCCAGCGTGCGGAACAGGTTGACCAGCCCGCGTGTGGTTCCTGCCGCATCGCCCATGTCTGCATCAATGCTGCCTTCGGGAATTTTGAGGAAGCACAGGTACTTCAGATCCTCGTTCAGCCGGGCGATGGCCAGCTCGTGATTGCTGCGGATCTCGGCGTAGGCTTCCTTCTCCAAATGGTCGGGGTACTGGATTCGTATCCCCGGTTCGTCCTTGAAGGCGGCCATGGCTGCATAGAACAGCTCCATGATGACATCTGCGCGGGCCTCGGGGGCTGTGCGCCGGAGCCGCTCGAAGATCATGCCTGTCAAGTCCGGTTCCTCCCGCTCCTCGACCAGGCCGAAGAGCACATCCAGCGAGATCCCCAGCGTCCGCGCCAGTACCGGCAGGAATTCCGGGTCAGGCAGGCTTCCATTCTCCCATTTGGAAACAGCCTGCGGGGTCACGTTCAACTGTGCAGCGAGCTGGCTCTGGGTCAGGCTGCAGCGCTTGCGGTATTTTGTCAGATTCCGGCTGAAATCAGATGACATCATGGATCAGCTCCTGCTTATGTGAAGTGGATTTTTGTTGACGAGTTCATCGCGTATATTATAACACAATTGTCCGTTGTGTACAAACAATGCTTTCTTGCTAAAACTCAACTGTCCGTTGTCATTTCAAAGGGCAACATCTGCGTTGATGCATGCCACATGCAACTATTTTGCAGGTTCCGGGGCGCCGGGATATGGATGTGGTCAAGATAACGTGTAAGATCGGGCATGGTTCTGCTGAATGATTATCGCATAAATGCTCTATACGTTAAGAACCGGACAGTCAGCAGCACATCTTTCACTACATATTTCCCTTACCCCATTGACATCCATCCGCACAGCAACTATAATCCCATTTGGGATTATAAAACCAAGGATGATGGATATGGATAAGAAAACGCTTTCTCTGCTCAACAACGTCAACCGGGCGATCATCAAATTCATACTATTTCCAGATTCACCTGCGCCATCTGCTTGCGCCTTTTCCCTTCTGGCGTCCGCTCATTCCACTTAGCGTAGCGCTGCTACGCTGCGTTTCATTCACGTTAGCCAGAATGAAAAATTCGCGGCGCATCTTGGCGCATTCTTATCTGGAAATAGTATCAGAGGGATATATTCTCAGTGGTCAAGCGCCCACAACATCAGCTACAACGAAATGCTGGTGCTCTACACCATCCGTGAAAAGGGCTTCTGTACGCAGAAGCAGATCTGCGACAGCTATCTTTTGCCGTGCCAGACCATGAATAACGTCATCACCGTTATGCGGGAGAACGGCCTGCTCGAACTCAGCCCCGAAAACAGCGTGGGCCGGGAAAAGGCCTTTGTGCTAACTGGCAAGGGCAAGGAATATGCGATGCCGCTGCTGGAATCCATGAACCGCTTCGAGGAACAGGCCGTTGCCCTGCTGGGTGACGAAAAGCTGGCTGCGCTCACGAGCCTGATGCTGGCATACGACCAGGCGCTGGGTCAGGCCATGCAGGATGTGAGGTGAGCGCAATGGAGACATCGCAGATTTTCGGGACGGAAAAGATCAGCAAGGTGCTGCTGAAGATGGCTCCGCCGGTGATGCTGGCGCAGCTGATTCAGGCGCTGTACAACATCATGGACAGTCTGTTTGTGGGGCGCTATGCGGAATCGGGCCTGACTGCGCTTTCCATCATCTATCCCATCCAGTTATTGATGATCGCGCTGGCTGTCGGCACAGGCGTAGGCATCAACACCGTGATGGCTGCTCGTCTCGGCACCGGGCAAAAGGATGAAGCGGACGAATACGCTGGTGTGGGTACGCCACTGGCCGTCGCCATGTGGTTCGTGTTTGCACTGGCCTGCTGGCTGATCATGCCCGCTTATGCGCGGATGTCCACCAGCTCTGAAGCGGTCATTCAAGATGTAGTCACCTATGGACGCATCGTGTGCGTGTTCAGCTTCGGCCTGTTCCTTGAAAGCATCTGGACAAAGGTGCTGCAGGCCACCGGTGATATGAAAACACCCATGTTTGCGCAGATCATCGGCGCGGTGACCAATATCGTCCTCGATCCGCTGCTGATCTTCGGCATGCTCGGCCTGCCGGAGATGGGCTTTGCGGGTGCAGCCATTGCGACCGTCGCCGGACAGATCGTTGCTGCACTGGTGGTGATGGGAAAGGGACTGCGCAAATCGCCTGCTCTCAAGAAGTACGCCGCTCACATCAAGACCATCTTCCGTCTGGGCGTGCCGAACATGCTGATGCAGTCGGCGTATACCTTCTACATCCTTGGTCTGAACCTGATTCTTGCAGGCTTTTCCGATCAGGCGGTCACGGCGCTTGGCCTGTATTACAAATGGCAGACCTTCTTCTTCATCCCGCTGGGAGCCATGCAGACCTGCATCGTGCCCATCGTCAGCTTCAACTACGCTGCACACAACATTGACCGCTGCCGCAAGACGCTGACCACCTCCGTGCTGTTTGGTCTTGCACTGATGGCGGTGGGCACGCTGTGCTTTGAGGCGATCCCCGGTCCAATGCTGCGGGTATTCACCAAGGATATGCTGGTAGTGTCCATCGGCACCCATGGCTTCCGCTTCATCGGCGTGAGCTTCCTTGGCATGGTCACTGCGCTGATTTTCCCGGTCTTCTTTCAGGCTGTTGGCTTTGGACTCAAAAGTTCTCTGCTGACAGTCATCCGCACGGTGTGTTTGTTCGTACCGCTGGGCTGGCTGTTTTCACGCTTCGGGCTGGAATGGTTCTGGCTTACCTTCCCGGTGACGGAACTGGTGACGACGCTGGTGGGCTTTGTGTTCTACAGGCAGTTCCTTGCTGCACCCTATCGTGAAACCACAAGGAAGCACAAGCATGTAGAGCACAAGGACGCTGTCATTCAGCCCTCCAAGCCCGGCGTGATTATCACCATCGCCCGTGAACATGGTTCCTCCGGCAAGCAGATCGGCAAGCTGGTGGCAGAGAAGCTGGGCATCCCCTTCTACTACAAGGAAATGACCGCCCTTGCCGCACAGGAAAGCGGGCTGGCGCAAGAGTTTATCTCTGATATCAACCAGAACGCACCCAAGATGCTGCATGATCTCTATCTCAGCACGACGGTCGTGCAGCACGCCATTGCCGCTCAGCACAAGGTGATCGAGCGCATCGCCGAAAACGGCAGCTGTGTGATCGTGGGCCGCGCCGCCGATCATGTACTCCGTGACCATAAGGATGTCGTGCGTGTCTTCATCTATGCGCCGGAGGAGTACCGCATTGGCAGAGTGATGGAGGTATACGGAGATACCCGTGAGGAAGCTGAGCACAATGTGCGCCGTTCCGATACTGCCCGCGCGGCATATTACCGCAGTATTTCCGGCAGAGATTGGGGAAACCGCAGCAATTACGACCTGATGGTTGATTCGTCCATCGGAATAAAGGATACCGCAGATGTGATTTGCCGCTATATTGCATCAAAGAGAAGCAAATAAGTGCCGGCCATGAAGCAGATTTATCTGCTTCATGGCCGGTTGCAATATCATCGTTCAGGTGTATCTTTATAATACCTGGGGGCAGAATGCGGTTTCTGCTCGGCACGATGGAGAAACTCCCGAATGGATACGGGCTGCGTTGATTCGTCGAGACGTGCGGCAACATCCTTCTGGCTATCTCTGAGCAGCTGTGCGTCAAAGCGCTTTCCATACATCTGCTGCAGTCTGGTACTGGCAGTAGTGCTGGCATTGCGCTGAATTTCATCTGAACCTGCTTCTGCCTGACTCTGCAGCTGCTTATATTGCTGCAGGGTTTCATCCAGTTCAACCGAATACTGTTCCTTCTGCTCATCCAGCTTGTGCAAGCTGGCCTCCATGGCGGTGATTTCGCTTTGCACCGCCTTGACGCCAGCGTCATCTGCACAGCCCAGATCCAGCAGAAGGTTTTCTTTTTCGGAGAGCAGCTCTTCGATTTCTTCTGTGAGCGTCGTAATCTGCCGGGACAGGTCGTGCTGCTTGATGAGGTTCAGCTTGGAGGTATTCTTCTGTTCTGCCACCAAGGCCTTGCGAGCTTTGGTCTTCTGCCTGGTCTGCTGCGTAACTTCGTTGTACCGCTTCAGTTTCGGCTGAGTTGCCTGAATTGTCGCGGTGCGTTTATCCATACTCCTGACAATTGCCTTGATCTGATAGCAGATCACGATCAGCTTCTCCCGCAGCTTGGTCAGCTGGTCGGTGATGGAGGAGGCCGCATCGGCTACAAGCTCGGTCAGCATGGAGACCAGATCCTTCAGCTCCCGCAGCAGCGCGTTGTCGGCTTTGATCTGCCTGTTCAACTCACATCGGTCAGAGATGATGCCCTTCTTCTCCATCGCACGGGCAGCAACACCTTCATGGATGGTGGGCTGCTCATCCAGTCCGCGCTCGGCGTGGCTGCGGTGATCAACACTCTCAGTGGAGCCAACCCGTTCCAGGTGCAAATTGACGATGTCCGCCCATGCGCTGCGCCAGAGGATCAGCTGGCTTTCGCTGTTCCAGCGCTCGGTGATGGGATTCTGCCTGCCGTAGGTGGTGCTTTTCGGATGCTTGGAGGCACGCTTCAAGCCCTGGGCTTCGCCATCAGCTGTGGTCATGTATACTTTCTTCTTGCCGACCAGATAGGGGTACTGCTTCTCCCAGCCCTCGTCCTGCGCCTGGAGAAATTCAGAAGCTGTGAAGCAGCGCTCCTCGTCGCCACGGATGCACAGATACTCCTTTTCCGTTTTGTACTGCCACTTTCCATGCTCGTCCAGGGGACGGATTGTCAGTAGTATATGAGCATGGGGATTGTGACCGGGCGGGTCAGGATCATGGATACCCACATCAGCGCACATGCCGTCCGCCACAAACTGTTGCTGGATGTACTCCGTCAGCAGGGCGATCTGCTGATCCGCGTTCAACTCACGCGGCAGGGCCACCACAAATTCACGGGCAAGGCGGCTGTCCTTGCTCTTTTCCGCATCTTCAACGGCGTTCCAGAGGATGGCACGATCCTGCCACTCGACGGGCGCATTCTCCGGCAGAAACACCTGCTCCCACACCAGACCTTTCTTCCGTGTGTAATCGTGATGGACTCCGTCGTACTCGTTTGTCACGCTGGAGCAGCTCATATAGGCTGACGCTGCCACGGCTGACCGGCCTTTGCCTCGGCTCACGATTTTTGCCTGCATGTGATAGATGGCCATCTGCGTTCACCTCCTTCGTCGTTGCCCATCCCCGTCGTACCCGCAAGCTGCCAGTGGCAGGTTGCGTCATGCCGCAGATGTGCTGCCAGTGGCAGGACAGCAAGGCGCAGGGTGGGATGGCATATGGGGATATGACAGAGCAGCCTGTCGCTCTCTGTGAGGAGAGCGACCGAAGGTTTCCAAAGGACGAGCGGAAAGCCCTTTGGTCGTGTCCGCAGACACGAAATGCCCCCTCGGAGAGCGCACGGCCCCGCCAGGGGAGACCACCGCCCCTCGGGTGGTGAGTCAGTGCGCCCTTCGGGGATAAAAAGAAGCGGAAGCATTCCGGTTGCCCGGAATGCCTCCTTTGTCGGTTGCCTGGTTACTTGGTTCTCAGCGTACTGCACAGGTACTCCTCCAGTTCGTCGGTGGTCATGGTTCGTGCCTGGGGAAAGGCCTTTTCGAGGATAGCCCCCGGTCTGGATCAGTCGGCGGGTTCGTGCCTTCCGTTCCTTGTCCCGGTCGCGCATCTGGGCTTCCTCCAGTCGGTGTCGTGCCTGGATCAGTTTCTTTTCGTGTTCAGTCATGTTCGTTTTCCTTTCTGGTATCAAAAGAGCGGCCATCCGGTACCGTGGTGATACCAGATGGCCGCAGGGTTGGTATTGCGTTGTTGGTCGGTGCTGGAGCTGGTATCAGGCGCGGCCCTGACTGGTATTGCTGCAATACCAATCAGGGGCAGTGCTGGTATCAGAAGCTGTCTGCGAAGTCCATCGCCATGGACAGATTGTCGTCTGCTGGTGCCGGTTCGGTCTGCATGGGCGTGGACGGCTGCACTGCTGCCATTGGCACAGGTGCAAACCGCAGAGCGTTGCAGATCGTGCTCTCAATCCGTTGCAGGAAAGCATCTTCTTTCTCACGGGTTTCCAGATACGGGTCTGCTGCCAGCTGCTCCTGCCGTCCGAAATAGTCGTTGACCGCCGCCACAATCGCCCTGCTGTAGGAACGGTACTGCTTCTTGTCCATCCGCTGCAGATACGACCATGCCCGACGATCCTCCTCATCGGTCATGTCCAGCCGCAGCGTTGTGGTGAAGATACGCTTCATCACAGCTCACCGGCCTTTTGCAGGCGCTCCGTTGCCAGAAGCTCATAGCCTTTGGCGGTGGCGCAAATATCGTGGTTGAAGCTCACGCGCGACGGGTCATATTTGCCGAATTGCTTCACCATGCAGCTGCCGCCGCCCATGACGTACAGCTTCACCAGATCGGGATTGTACTCATGCTCGCGCAGCTTGCGGAAGATCCCGCCGATGTATTCTTCTGCGGTCTGCCGGATCACAGCCATGTACTTTTCTCCGACCTCAGCCTTGCCGGTGCGCAGGATGCGTTCGATCAAGGCCTCGTCGATGGTCACGCCGTGGGTGCGCATCAGGTTCTCCCGGACAGCCAGCACGCATTGGTGGACGCCGTATTTCTCCGTGAAGCAACGCTGCGGGATGGGCTTGCGGTCGTTGATATACATCACATTCATGGTGCCGTTGCCGATGTCGCAGAGCATATTGATGCCGGAAAAGTCACGGAGCTGAGCAGCCACAGCGGAGAATCCCTGGGGGAACACCTCGCAGCCGGTGAACTCCACATGGTATGTTACCTCGCGGAAGGTGAAGTCGGCAGCTTCATGCTGCATGAGGTATGCCCGGAAGCTCTCCTTCTGCGTGGACACCCAGGTCAGCGGCAGGCCGACTGCCAGCACCACACGGGTGGTGGTCAGGTTACGGATGTGCAGCTCGCGGGCGATAGCAGCCAGCGTCAGGAGATAATAATCCTGATCCAGCATTTTGCCGGCGGTAAATTCCTTGTGGCCCTGACCGATCACATAGGACTTGCCGTCGTAGGCAGAATGTCGCTGCTGAATACAGGCTCATTTCCGTCAATGGGCATGATGCCGGTTCGGAAGCAGCAGTGGGCGGTTTTCATGTTGCCATAGCCATGGTCGATGCCGATGAGAACGGGCTTGTTTTTCATGTTCATCATTTCAATTTTCCTTTCTAAATTGGGTGCAGGCATACGAAAGGCGACCTGCGTGGGATAATGCAGGTCGCCTTTCGGGTTATGCGCTTTTCTTTGTGTCCTGGTCGGGTTCTTCTTCTGCCTGTGCCGCTGCCGCCTCCCGCTCGGCCTTCAGCTCCTTGCGGCGAAGGTACTTCTTGCGGTACATGGCGCACTTCTTCATAATCTTGTCCTGCTCGGCCTGCTGTTCCGGGGTCAGCTCCGCTTCCTCCAGAGGAATATCCATCAGACCGATGAACCGCAGGTAGATGTCCACCTGCTGCGTCCGCTCAACGCCGTCCTTCACGGGTGCGTGGACGATGATCTTGTCCACGAACTCGTTGACCATCCCCGGCGTCAGCTCCTGGACATCTCGGTATTTCTTCGCCAGCTGGATGAATGCCTCCACATTGGTGCTGTCCGCCTGATAAGCATCCAGCTTGGCCTGATCCTGGGCGATGGCCTCTTCCAGCTCCGCTTGTTCCTGCTCGTATTCGGCGCTCAGCGCTTCATAACGCTTTTCGGGGAGCTTCTCCAGCACATAGGATTCGTACAGCCTTTTGATCAGCACATCCAGCTCGGCAGAACGCTTCTTTGCCTTGGCGATGCTGCGCTGCAATGCCTTGGCCTCGTTTGCCTGCTTCACCTCGGTCGTGGAACGGATTCGGCGGATGAAGTCCTCCTCATCGCGCAGCGCATACTTGCTGACCGTGCGGATCGTCATCAGCAGAAGCTCATTCAGGGCATCGTTGTTGATGTAGTGGGAACAGCACAGCGTCTTCTCACGCTGGATGGTCAGGGTGTAGGTGGAGCAGTTGAAGTAGCTCAGGATGCGCTCCGTACCGTCTGCCAGATTGTAGCGGCGGCAGTGGTTGTACAGCCGTTCTCCGCAGTCGGCACAGTAGACCAGTCCGGTCAGCGGATTGGCAACACCGGTGGTGTCGATCCTGCGACGGGTTGTGCGGGTACGCTGGGCAAGATGCCAGGTTTCCGGGTCAACAATGGCATCATGCGTATTCTCGAAGATCAGCCATTCCTCCGGCGGATTCTTTACCCGCTTATCCTTATAATGTTTCTTGGACGAGCGGAAGTTGAACGTGTGCCCCATGTATTCCGGCTTGGACAGGATACTGGTGACAGTCTGCCCATACCAGTCATAGGGGCGGGTCATGTCCAGCGTGGTCTTGCGGGAACCACGGTTGCGCTTGGCCATGTAGTAGCCGGGGGATTCGATCTTCTCCCGCTGCAGCGTCTTGGCGATATCGCAGGAGCCCAGCCCGTCAATGCTGAGCTGATAGATCCGGCGAATGACCGGCGCGGCTTCTTCGTCGATCAGCCAGTGATCCTTGTCCTCCGGATCGCGGATGAATCCATAGATCGGCGCATTGGTGACAGGCTTACCCGATCTGCCCTTCTGCTGGAAGGCGGTTCGCGTCTTGCGGGACTGGTCGCGGAGATACCACTCGTTCATGATGTTCAGGAACGGGGTGAACTCGTTGCTGTTCTGATCCTCGCTGTCGATGTTGTTGGCAATGGCGATGAAGCGGATGTTATGCTGCCGGAAGAATACTTCTGTATAGTAGCCGGTCTGAAGGTACTCGCGGCCAAGACGGCTCATGTCCTTGACGAGAACCGCTGCGACCTTGCCTTCCTCAATATCGCCCACCAGCTGCTTCCATGCCGGACGGTCGAAATTGCCGCCCGACCAGCCGTCATCGGTGTAGTGTACGCAATTTGAAAAGCCATGCTGGGTAGCATAGCTAAGCAATAGCGATTTTTGATTGGGAATGGAATTGCTCTCCCCAGCCAATTCGTCGTCACGGGAGAGTCTTTCGTATAGGGCGGTGATCCGCTGTTCAGCCTGCTTGATAGCCATACTGGCTCCTTTCAGACTGGCGGTTCGTTTGTGGTACAGTCATTATACCACAAGTCCCGCAAATGTCCAGCGTTTCCCGCTGAATCAGTCGCATAATCTTATCCTCAAAGGACTCGGTGGCCTCGGGCGCTTGATACACATTCGCCCGGTAGCGGGTATTGCCGATGCGTCGGCTGAACCCAAATGCAGTTTTAATGCTCTCCATGAATCTCTCGCTTTCTGGAAATGTTGGAATGATATCGTGTCACTCGTGGCGTCCATCATTTGCGTTTCCTCTCTTTTTTCTCGGCCATTCCACGGCACAAGGCCGTGTACTGGCTACACTTCGGTCAATGCGGGCATTGACCTCGTTAGTCGGGACTTGTGTCCCTCCCTCTTCTCGTCGTTATAGCTTTTGTGGATGGTTAGATGATTGCTTGCTATGTCCAGGTCAATGGGGTAATTCCTCCTTGTGCAAGATAAAGAAGGATGTCCCTCACAAAGGAACATCCTCTCACTTATAGGAGAAATACGCGGCAAATTCGGAACTGTTTTTGTCGCTTTGCGAAAATTTTCTTTAGAAATCCGAAAGTTTGTGCTATACTGGTGCTGGAAAGCGAGGTGATGGGCATGGAAAAAGAAGAATACTGGGTCGATAACGTCTTTGATGAGGACGGCGATGAGCTGACAGATGATGATCTGGCAAGGCAGCTGGCAGCAGAGCAGCGGCTGATGGAAGCCATGCCCATGCCTGAGCACACTCCGCAGACAGAAGCGGAAGTGTTCCGTCGCCGACTGAAACGGGAAATGCAGGCAGAGGCGCTGCACCGTCTGGAGCTTGCTGCCCGAACGACCGCGGACTATGCCGAAGTGACCGACTGGTGGGACCGGCTTGACCAGAACCGGGAACGCCGCGAGCGTGTTTATGAGGTTCTGCGGGGCGACGTCCCCATGGAATACCAGATGTCCGAGGATGGCACGGTTTTCCCTCGCTGGATGAACAGCCCCACCTACCGGCAGATCAGTCGGGGCAATTTCCTGGACTATTATGCCAACTGCCTGTTTGAAATGCACGACCTGACGGCGAAGGATTACATCCGTGAGATCGTAATGAACCTGAAGCTGGAGCACAAGGAAATCCTGTATTTCCTGGGCATCCGCATGTACAGTGCAAAGAAGCTGGCAGAGCTGCGAGGACAGACAGACCGCAACATCCGCAAGGTACGGGATGTGGTGAAGCGGAAGATTCATAAGAAGCTCTACGCCGCCCTGCAGGCACAGCGGGAGCGTGGCACTTCCCTGACGCTGCAGGAAAAGGAATTTATGAAAGCATACGAATTAGTTCACCAACAGGAGGTGCGGCATGGATAAGATTTTTGAGCATCTCAGCTCCAGCTGGATACGATACTTTGATTACGAATGGCGCACCGCCAAGGATGGGCATGAGTACCTGACACCCACCGCCGAAGCAAGCGTCAGGCCTTATGACCCGCTGAAGCAGACCGATCAGCTGCGCTGGATGCGCTGAACATCGGCTTGCAGAGTATGCACAAGGCTCCGAAGGACAAGCTGAAGAAGCTGATCCGGGAGTTTGCCTGTCAGTATGGTCTGCTGGGACTGATGACCGCGCTGCCTACCACCAGCAAGTTTCTCAGCTACCAGTAGGTGTACTTCCCGAAGAATCCGTTCATTCGGGAAGAGGTCATGAACACGCGGGCGTATCTGAATTACTTCTTTCCCTTCACGCCTGTTCCGCTGACCATTCACCCTGGCGGCGGCACCATTGACCTGCCTGACCAGACCTCTTTTGCCATCATGATGACCTATCATAACGAGCCTGAAGCAATGGCACTGTCCTTCATGCGGGGCTACAGTGAACGGGTACGACTGGCTGATCTCCATCTTCCGGGACTGGGCATTCACCTTCGTGAGCGCATTCCTGTATTACAAGGATATGGAGCTTGCAAAAGAACCGGAGCAGCTTCGGCTGTACCAGCGAGGCATCGCCGCCTTTGAGGGCAATGCGCCCACCTACCACATGGAGCTGCGGGACAAGCCCACCATCGTGTGGGACTTCCACTCCCTGCTGGCAGGCATCAAGCTGATGCTCTCTTTCCGGCTGACAGACGACCAACATCCGCTGCGGCTGTGCGAGCAGTGCCAGCGGGCGTTCATCGGAAAGCGGAAGGACTCCAAGTTCTGTTCAGTGGAGTGCAGGCGAAAGTGGACGGCAGAGCATCCCGGCGTATAAAAGGTATCTCTGGCGTTGACAAAATGCACCCAATGAGTGTATTCTAATGCTGTGAGGTGATGACCATGACCATTCGTGAGATGAGAGCTTCCCTGGGCAACACGCGGGGGGAATTTGCAGCCCGCTACAACATCCCGTTCCGTACCGTTCAGAACTGGGAAGCTGGTGTGCGCAATCCGCCGGAGTATATCATGGATCTGCTTGAAAGCCGCGTCCGGGCTGATCTGGTCAACCGCAGAACGGTAGAATTGCCGAAGTATAATCCTCAAAAGCGTGATCTGCCCAAGCGCCGGGATTATGTGGGCGCAATGGCATGGCTGAAGGCTGTCCGCGATTGCCTTGGCGAAAAGATCGTTTTTGCATTGGATGAAGCGCTGATGTGCCAGGGACATTTCGGTGGCCGCAGCGACGAGTACCTGGTCTGGGTGTATGGTGATGATGCTGTTACCCAGTACAACGGCGTGGTGGTTCTGGGCAATCAGGTAAGCCATCACAGTGTCAGGGAACGCAACGGACTGCTGTATACCGACTTCAACAGAACCCTGTCCGATGCGCTGGCAAACGAATCCATTCTGGATATGCAGGGCATTACCGAAGCGATCAGCAAGTATTATTACCGCAACGGCGAGAGTTTCGATGGGCTGGCCGTTGCACCAGAGTATCAGGCAAAGTTTGACCGGCTGGCTGAAGAAGCCATTAATTATTACGGAAACTGAGGAGGTGGTGTGTAATGACCATTACAGCTGAAGAAAGACTGATGTATCAGGTGATGAAAGAAATCCTTGCGCAGCTACTGTTTCTATGCTATACTGAGCTTGCTGCAATTGATGCTCCAAGACTTGACGGAGCCGTTCAGTCTGAATTAGGCGATAACACGCCTCTGGTCATACCGCGAACACAAAAGTATATGGCGAACAGGGAGTGATATTTTGCTGAGAATTGCGGTGGTAGACGATGATCAGATTGCAATCAGCCGGTTAAGAGAGTGCTTGAATCACTATTCTGAGGAAAAAAGTGTCAACTTCAATATCAAAGTTTATCAAAATGGCATTGACCTTCTTGTAGGATATCGTTCCGATTATGATATCATTTTTTTGGATGTGGACATGCCGGATATCAATGGTTTTCAGACCGCAAGGAGGATTCGGGAGCTTGACGAATGCGTTATACTCGTCTTTGTAACGAATTTGGCCCAGTATGCGATAGAGGGATACAAGTATCATGCGGCTGATTATATTGTGAAGCCTCTGAAATACCACACGTTTGCATTAAAAATGCACATGATATTGAAACACTGTCAGACGCATCAGCAGACTTCCATTTTTGTTAAAACGAAAAACGGGGAGGTTCGGTTGACAACTGATTCGATTTATTATGTGGAAATACACCAGCACGGGATTCTTTATCATACGGAAACAGGCAATTTCAGCGGATATGGTACGCTCAAGAAAGTAGAAGAAATGCTTCCCCGGGAAGAGTTTTACCGGTGCAACAACTGTTATATTGTGAATCTGAAGTATGTGAACCAGATCAATGATTCTACAGTAAGAGTCCGGGACGAAGAACTTGAGGTCAGCCGCCCCCGCAGGAAAGGCTTCGTTGAGGCGGTTCATGAGTATTATCGAAGCAGAAGGATGTAAATTACGAAGATGATGAGAGAATCCTTGATTTTCGGTTTTCGCACAATGATCCTGTGTTTGACCCCTGCGCTGTTGTTTTTCTATAAGCAGCCGAAGCGCCGGCATTGGAAACCGGTATTGATGGCCGGTGTTGTTTTGTACATGGCTTTTATATGGTGCTGGAGTTATTTCTTCGACAACTTTTTCAGAAGCGAAAGTGCGTTGTTGGCCTGCTCGACATATCTCATCCAATACCTTATCATAAGCGCGATTTTATTTGCTTGCCTGGACGTTGATCTGATCACGGTTGTTTTCTGTTCAACGGTTGCATATTCCCTGGAGCAGTTAACCTCACGCTTTCATGGCCTGGTTGGGCTCCTGTATGCGGGCAGCTCGTCTGCTGCGTGGTGGGGGCACTTATCTACAGTTGTTTTGGCTGCAGCAATCTATACGATCGGCTTCTTCACCTTCATTTGGAGGAAGGATAAAAAAAGCAGGGTCATAAATGTTGTAAAACCTGTTCAGCTGATCATTGCGACGCTCGCCATGGCCATGATGATCTATATCGAACAAGCGAATGCCCCTGTATTGGCCTATGCCAATTCGACAAAAGCTGTAGCTTTGAACTATTTGTCCTCCATCATTTTCTCTCTCTTCGTCTTGGCGCTGGAATATAATATGCTGTCTAAAGAAGAGATTAAAGGGGAGCTGTTGACTACAAGGCAAATTCTGGAACAGGAACGTTTGCAATACGAACTGAAAAAGGATGTCGTTGACGTCATCAACATTAAATGTCATGATTTAAGACACCAGCTGGCGTCGGTGGGCGGAATCATGCATGAAGCAGAACTCACAAAGATAGAAAACGCAATAGGTCTGTACGACATCTCAAAGAAGACGGGCAACCGGGCGCTGGACGTCGTGCTGACATTGCAGAGCATCGTCTGTTATAACAAGGGAGTTGACTTCACCTGCTTGGCCGAGGGTGAAAGATTAGGGTTCATGTCCGAATCCGATATCTATTCCCTGTTCAATAATATACTGGACAACGCGGTGGAAGCGGTGCTCCGAATCCAAGACCCGGAAAAGCGGATTATACTGCTTACGGTATTGTCGAGGAATCATTTCCTGTTCATCCACGAGGAAAATTATTGTGAAGAAGATCTGCAATTCCAGGATGGCATTCCACAAACGACGAAACAAGACACAGAATATCACGGATTTGGAATGCGGAGTATTTTGGCAACGATAAACACTTACGGCGGAGATTGTTCGATCACACTTGAAGATCATATTTTCTCTTTGGATATTATGTTTCCAATTTGACAGAAACCATGGAATGATCGCCCCGAAAGGGGCGATTTTCTTTTGGAATAATCAGGATGACAGGAAATGTTGCATTTTTGACAGAATATGTTGCGGCCTGAGCAAAGAATGTTGATGGTTCGACAAAGAGTGTGGTTTTTATTGATTTTTACTTTCTGATAAATCATAATAGCAATCAATGACACAGTCTTTGCGTCAATAAAACTAAGGAGGTAAACCATGAGAACCCACAACCACAAGAAGACGATTTGGCGGAACATCGTCAGCGGATTTCTGGCTGCCGCACTGGTTTTGACAACCTGTGCAGCGACATTTGCTCCCCTGTCTGCGCTTGCCGACGCAGACACTTCCAAGCGCTTCATCTCGCAATACGACAGTCTTGCACAGATGTACAATGCTGAAGCAAAGATCAATGTCGAGGTGGCTGCAGAAGGCATGGTCTTGCTGAAAAACAGGGACAACGCGCTTCCTCTGTCCCGGAGTGCGAACGTCACGCTTCTTGGCGCAGCTTCTTATAACCTCTATCAGGGACGTAACGGCACCCCCGGTGACGGCTCTGCAAAGGTTGAATTGGCTGACAGCCTGGAAGCGGTAGGCATCTCAGTCAACCCCCGCGTGCAGGCACTGTATGCTCAAGTTGGCGAGGGAAAGCTCATGGATCTGGTTGCATCGGACGGCGAAGTTGAGTTCGACGGGAAATCCTATGTTGCAGCCTCCAACGGTATGCTTGACGACGCGATCAATACCTTCAAGTTCTATGACGACGCGGCGATCATTACGCTTCGGCGTACGGGCGATGAAGGCGCAGACAACCTGGCTTACAATGTTCCCGGTCACAGCGATCCCTCTGATCACAACCTGATGCTGACCGATGCTGAGAGGGAGACGATTGCTTTTGCGAAGCAGCATTTCAATAAGGTCATCGTCCTTTTGAACATTCCCAGCATGATGGAAATCGGCGCTTTGAAGGATGACGACGCGATTTCCGCAATTGTTCAGATTTCTCTTCCCGGCAGCAACGGTGCCGCCGCAATCGGCAAGTTGCTGACCGGCGAGGCCAACTTCTCGGGTCGCCTGATCGAGTTCTTCATGCGCGACCTTAAGCAGGATCCCACCTGGTATAACTTCGCAACGTATGGCCAGGCATATAACACCATTAACGGCGGCAATCTGTTTACCGATCCTGATGGGATGCTTGACGGCACGATGGCGCCCAGAATGGGCAGAGGCGTCACCGAAACCTACAGCGATCTCGAAGTGGCTCTGGATTATACGGAGGGTCTCTATTTTGGCTACCGTTACTATGAAACGGTTGCAGCAGATCTGGGTGAAGCAGGCGAAGAGTGGTATCAGGCGGCTACCGTTTATCCCTTCGGATTCGGTCTTTCCTATACGAGCTTCACACAGGAGATCACCGGCGTCAAGGGGGATTTGAGCAACGCGGACGGCGAGATCACCGTCGAAGTCAAGGTTACGAACACCGGCGCAGTGGCAGGAAAGGAAGTTGTTCAGCTCTACAACACGCCTCCTTATACCGCAGGCGGCATCGATAAGGCGGCGGTCAACCTTGTCGGCTTTGCCAAGACGGAAGAACTGAAGCCCGGCGCTTCCCAACTGGTTGAAGTCACCTTTAGCGTCAAAGAACTCGCCTCCTTCGATTACAACGATGTGAACGAGAATGAAAACGCAGGCTACGAGCTTGAAGAGGGCGAGTATATTCTCTCTATCAGAGCAGATTCTCACACCGTGCTTGACAGCACAACGCTGAATTGTGAACAGCTTCTCACTTGGGATGAGGACGGCAATCCCGACACACCGAACAATATCTTCAGTCAGGAAGACGGCGAGTGGGAGCAGTACAACACCCTTGCCTACCACTGGACGGAGTCCGGCGAGGATCACTATCTCACCCGCGATATGCTGGTGGTAGACGGCGAAGTCTATGACCTCGAACAACTCGCCTGGCTCATCGACGAGGATGAGAACGAGTTCACCCACGAGGCGTTCAACGTTCTGAAAGGCCGCAAGGCTTCCCACGCATACGAAGATTACGACAATGTTCTCACCGATGAAATTGAAACAGATTACGAGAACGTATGGACGAAGGAAATGTCCGATATTCCCGCGGAGTGGACGCAGGGTACCGGCGTGATCGATCCCGCTACCGGCCGCTATGCAATCGAACTCTACGATCTGCTTGGCGTTGACTACGACGACGCGAAGTGGGATGAACTGCTGAACCAGCTTACTTTGGATGAAATGATCAGCCTCGTCCTTGATGGCGGCTATCATACCCAGTCCGTTGAAAGCATCGGCAAACCTTACGTGGAGGATAAGGACGGCCCCGCGCAGATTGGTATGGGCGGCGGCGACAGCAGCGGCTGGGCATGGTGCGGCGCACCTCTCATCGCACAGACCTGGAATGTGGAGCTCAGCTATGAAGTCGGCGAAGCGATCGGCAACGAAACCATGCTTCTCGGTGGTGTCGGCTGGTATGGCCCCGGCATGAACCTGCACCGCAATCCTCTGGCAGGCCGAAACTTCGAGTACTACAGCCAGGATGCTCTTCAGGGCGGTCTCATTGGCGCCGCAGTTGTGAAGGGCGTTGTGGATATGGGCGGTCACGTTTTCGTGAAGCACACGTTCGGCAACGAGCAGGAGACGAGCCGGCAGGGCGTTGTCACGTTCATGACTGAGCAGGCACTCCGTGAGGTTTACGCAAAGCCCTTTGAAATTGCTGTCAAGAAGGGCCATGCAAATGGCCTCATGTCCTCCTTCACCCTCATTGGTCTCCAGTCTTCTGCCAGCTATGCGATCAACCAGCAAATGTACATCAACGAATGGGGCTACAGGGGCTTCTCCGTCACCGACTTCTGGGTCAATGGCAACCCGATGTGCGGATGGCCTATGGGCGACCTTGTCCGCGGCGGCATCCTGCCTCTGAATGCAATGGGTTCGATCGGCCACAACGACTATTCCGACGTTGGCCTTGAATACAGTTGGGATACCGATGCGCGTGACGGCAAGGGTATGCTCAAGGTGCCCACCTATAATGATCAAACCGGGCGGACCAATGTCGAGAACATTCCCAGTGATGATCCTTTCGCGCCTGCCGCAGTTCGTGTAACAGACGGAACGGAAAGCGCAACTTCTTACTACTGGCTGCGCGACATGGTAAAGAACATTCTGTTCATTACCGCAAACAGCCATTACATGCGCAACGGCTACGCTGCTTATATGCTTCAGGGCAATACAGAGCTGTCGCTCAAGCGCGGTACTGCCGTGGCAGGTACGAACCTTCTCAGTTCCGACTCGCTTGCATCCCTTGATCAGGTGTTTGGAAGATCCGGCTATACGCTCACGGCAAGCGGACTTCCGGAAGGTCTTAACATGAATGCCTCCGGTGTCCTTTCCGGCGCGCCCAATGAGCAGGGCACATTCAATGTAGCACTCTGCATCGCGGGCAACTACGGCCTCAACTTTATCAAGGGTTCCAGCGAGATCAATCTCACCGTCGGTGCCTTCGAAGAAGTTCCTGTGGAGAACGTCACCATCGAAGCCAATACCGCAATGCTTGGCGAGACCTATACCGGCGCGATTTCCGGCAGCCCGATTCCGGAAGACGCACAGTGGGCTGAGGGCGTTGACGGGGCTTACGGAAAAGAGTATCAGCAGTCGGATATCGGCAAATATGCCAGCAAATCCTATACCGTAACCGGACTGCCCCAGGGACTGACGGTGAACAGCGACACCGGCGAAATCACCGGTACGCCCACCGAGGCGGGTGAGTTCGTGGTGACCGTCACCATGACTTACCAAAAGGTGATTCTTGTGTACACGAACGGTACGATCTTCGTTTATGGCGCCGGTGACCCGGAAACCTATACCGGTCAGTACACCTTCACTGTAAACGGCGGCTTCAATGTATCGTTCAATACCAACGGCGGTGCTATGAGCTCCTATGTTCCGACCCCGTCCCCCTATCCGGGTGTCAATCTTCCTCCCAAGGAGGTCAGAACGACTAAGCTGAACATTGGTGTCGAAGACGGCAAAACCGTAACCTTCGGTGAAATCAAAAGCCAGGTTGTTGAGCCTGTCAACGGCGATTCCAGTTTCCTCGGCTGGGCAACTGCTGCGGACGCGTTCGCTCCCGATGTGACCGATGCAACCGTATTTGACACAGAAATCACACTCTATGCCGTCTGGGGATCTTCCAACTGATGATCAGGGACGGTTCTCCGGCGAGCCGGCAGTGTGAAGTCATCCTGCTTGTCGCAGCGGATTCGCCCTGTCAGTGAGACGCCTGTGATTTCCAGACAGAAAACTGTTAAGCAATAGACAAATAAAGACGCATGTCTTGGGTGGGTTCTATGCCCACCCAAGACATAGGCTGTCAGCGAAAGCCCGGACAAGAATAACAGGGAAGTGAATAGCAAAATGAGAAATCTTGGCAAGCTGCTGATCCTCTGTTCCCTTTCAGCTGTGCTCATCTGCAGTTTTGCTGCGTGCACGCAAGCTTATGCAGAAGATGGGTATACAGTACGATTTGAATTCGCCGACGGCAATTCACGTCCTTACGCAGTCATCACAAATGATGATGGGAGCATTACCCGGCCCGATCTGCCTGTCCGCAAGGGATACACCTTCGCCGGCTGGTTTACGGAGAAAGATGGTCAGGGAACTGAAGTGACCTTCCCGTATACTCCGAGCGGTGATACGACGCTGTACGCTGCGTGGGCAGCCAAAGTTTGCACCGTAACGCTGGACTATCATTTCGATGGAAAGGTTGAAACAGTAGAAGCAAACTACGGCACGGTATTTAAGGAACCGGCGTCCCTTGAAAGAAAAAACTTCACGCTGTTCTCATGGCATAAAGATTCTTTGGACGGCAGCGTGGTCAAATTCCCGATCACTGTCAAGAATGACATAACGCTGGTGGCAGACTGGGTGAGCACAGCTGGCGTATATACCGTCATCTTTGATATGAATTGCGATGGTGCGGAACCGGCAGCAGAAAAGACTGTTGTCGAAGGAAAATCCATCAAGAAGAGCGAACTCCCCGAACCCACGCGAACCGGTTATAAGCTGAAGGGATGGTCCTTGACACCCGGCGGCAAGGCCTTGAAGTTCCCTTATAAACCTGTAGAGAATTGCACGCTCTACGCAATCTGGCAGGAAGTTACGAATACTGTCGTATTCTGGACAAACTACGTTGACAACAACTCCCTGTTTGAGACGAAGACTTCTGGGGCGGGAGCTCCGATTGACAAGCCGGCGGCTGATCCGGAACGCGAGAACTACAGCTTTGCGGGCTGGTATGCTTCGAAGGAAGGCGGCAATCCTGTCGAATTCCCTTACACGCCGACGAAGGATACGCGGATTTACGCACATTGGAAGCATGATCCCGTTATCACAGATATCTTTCATGCGGAGTATGTAGAATTTGATCCCAACGAGTTGTTCCCCGGTTATTCGGGAGAAAACCGCGGCAAGGATATTATCGGCTCGACAAATGATAAGAACATCTTGATTGATAACGATTTCCCGCTCAGCAATTCTCAGCTGGCAGCCGGGCATAAGGGATATTATGTAACTTACCTCTATAAGCGCGGAGCGACCTTGCGATTTGTCATCAACAGCAGTGAGGATGTCGCTGGCGCAACCTTGAAGGTGAGTGCTGCAATCGAAGGACAGGCATCCGCAACGTTTGGCCCTGCTGGTGAGAACGCCTGGAAGGTTACGGTAAACGGTGATGCCCTCAACTATACGCCAATCACGATGAGTATCACCGGTGCCATTCAGCCATCCAGCACCTCTGACTTCCAGCTGTTTACATTGGGGAATATTTCTCTGAAGAAAGGCGAAAACGTTATTGAACTCATTACAGACAATGATTCCCCGGTGATCGGCGGCACGACGAGGGCGAATGCGCCCATGGTGGACTATATTCAGCTTGCGAATTACGGATCCGCTGTACTCAGCTGGTCGCCTGTATACGACAACCTGTACAAGTAAACGCGATTGAGGTATTGCCATGAAAAAGAGAGCATCCACAAAGAGCAGAAAGACCTGGGGAATTGTTTCTGCGATCCTTGCGGCGATCTTGATTACGCTGACCATACTGGAGCACGGATTGCTCCATTCCATACTGGGCACTGTGCTTGGCGGTCCTATGCCGATTAAGGACGACAGCATCGCAGCGGTTTACAAATCCGATTATCAGACGAAGAGAGAGTCCAAAGAGGCGGGCGACAAACTCAATGTTGAGATCGCCGGGGAGGGCTTTGTGCTTCTTCTGAATGAGAATCATGCGCTGCCGATCGCAACGCCTGAATCGGATCAGGGCGTCACGAGGAAGCCGAGGGTGAGTGTATTTGGGAAAAACTCCGTTGATCTGGTCCTCGGAGGCACTGGCTCCGGCGGGATCAGCGGCGTTACCGCAAAGACGCTGTATGACGGATTGGAAGCCGGCGGCTTTGAGTATAACCCCGTTTTGAAGAAGTTTTATGAGAGCAGTGCGTCCGGAAAGGGCAGATCGAACAGCCCGGCGCTCGGTACAGGCTCCAGCAGTGCTCCCACGCTTGATATCGGAGAGACGCCGCTCAGCCTGTATAATGCTGAGGTCATAGACAGCTTCAACGGATACAGGGATGCAGCGATCGTGGTGATCTCCCGCTTGGGTGGTGAAAGCTGGGATCTGCCACGTTCTCAGGCGGATGACGCGACCAGGCATTACCTGCAGCTCGACCAAAACGAATATGATATGCTGGACATGGTTACATCCAGGTTTGACAATGTCATCGTCGTTTTGAATACGCTGACTCCCTTCCAGTGTGATTTCATTGCGCAGTACAACAACTTTGAAAACGACAGGCGCATTGACGCGGTTGTCTGGATCGGCGGCCCCGGAGCCACGGGCGCAGAGGCGATTGGAGATTTTCTGAACGGAAACATCAAACCCTCCGGCAGGACAACCGATATCTATGCGAGGAATTTCGCAAAAGACCCCACATGGCAGAATTTTGGCGATAATTCGCAGGTAAACAGCGGTAAAGATGCATCTGCCTATTTGGAGAACGGCTCTGCGGTAGCCGGTCAATTCATGGTCGCTTATGAAGAAGGGATTTACACAGGATACCGCTATTACGAAACGAGGGCGCACGACTATGATGGTCCCGTGAAGTGCCTCAATGAAGATGTGTATGACAGCGGCGAGGAGTGGTATGCAGAGAACGTGATTTTCCCGTTCGGATACGGTCTGTCCTACACGACGTTCAGTCAAGAGATCGTTTCTGTTGAGGGAAGCCTTGAAGACCGGGACAGCCACATGACAATCAAGGTAAAGTCAGTCAATACAGGCAAAGAAGCCGGTAAGGATGTTATTGAGCTGTATGTATCGTTGCCCTACATCAGAGGAGAAATCGAAAAGGCTTACGTTCAGCTTGTTGATTTTGCCAAGACCCCGGTTTTGGAGCCCAACAGCGAATACATAGCGACTTTCGAGATCGACGCCTACGATTTGGCATCCTACGATTATAATGACGCGAACGGCAATGGCTTTCAGGGATATGAGCTGGATAAAGGCGATTATACGTTCTTCATCAGCGCCAATTCTCACATTGACGGGTACGCTTACGATTCGGCGACTGCAACTCTGAAAGATAATGTCCTCTTTGCGCAAGATCCAAAGACAGGGAAAGACGTGGTAAACCGCTATACAACAGAGGATTTCAACGACCTGCAATACAGATTATCCGATGTTTATGTGGATACCGCAGAGGGTGAGGTCATTCGGAAAGGCATGTCCCGTACCGATTTTGACAAAACCTTCCCGAAGCCGTTTACCGCAGAGGAACGCGAAATCATGACTATTGACGGAGCCTCTGAACGCACTGCGCTTGACAGCAAAGCGCACAATAATACCAAGATCGCTGAAGTGGTAGAGGACAAAGGAATCCCTGCGATGCGAAAGGATATCACGGATATTGATGACGGCAAGGGCGGCAAGCGAGCGATTACGCTGCGCGATTTGATCGGTGCTCCCTATCATGATGCGCGTTGGGATACCCTTCTGGACAGGCTTTCGTTCGATGAAATGCTGGAGCTTGTCAATAACGGCGCTTTCCAGACGGCGTCAATCGTATCAATTGACAAGAACCTTACAAATGACAGCGACGGGCCTATTGGCTTCGTGAACTTCATGCCCGGAAAGCAAGAGTCCTATAAGGGGAACACCACCTTTGCTTGCGAAATCCTGATCGGCGCCACATGGAACAAGGATTTGGCTTATCAAATGGGAAAGAACGTCGGTGAAAATGGCATCTGGGGTGATGTGGACGGAAATGGGCTTCCTTATTCCGGCTGGTATGCTCCGGCCGTCAACCTGCATCGTTCTCCATTTGCAGGAAGAAACTTCGAGTATTATTCCGAAGATGCTATTCTCTCCGGAAAGCTTGCCGTAAACGTAATCAACGGCGCAAAGACGAAAGGTGTCTATACTGACTTAAAGCACTTTGCGTTGAACGATCAGGAAACGAACCGCGGAGGTATCGCTACATTCTGTACCGAACAGGCGCTGCGCGAATTGTACCTCAAACCTTTTGAAATTGCTGTCAAAGGAAGCGATAATCCGGCAGAAGTCCCTTCAGCGAAAGCGGATGGCCTCACAGCCTATCAGGGCACAAGCGGCGTGATGTCATCTTTCAACCGGATCGGTACCAAATGGACGGGCGGCGATTATCGTCTCATGACAGAGATTCTTCGGGATGAATGGGGCTTCGAAGGCTTGGTGATTTCCGACTATAAGACGAGCAATTCGGTGATGGACGCAAGGCAGATGCTGTATGCGGGAAACGATTTAATCCTGACGTCCATGCCGGAATATATGTGGGATGACGCCGCCGCGACCAGTCCCGAAGATGTAACAATTCTTCGTCAGGCAGCACACAACATTCTCTATACAGTCGCGAACAGCAACTCCGTTAACGTGAAGGTGCTCGGATACAGGACTGAATGGTGGATCACCTTGACGATTGTACTGGATTGTATCGCAGCGGTCGGTATCGCTGTATGGGGATTCGTCGTTTTCCGCGGTACATCCACGAAAAGGAAAAGTCAATAAGCGGAGCGTGAGACGGAAACGGAGCAGCGCATACTGCGAGACAATCATCTGAAGCAGCGCCCTCTGCCTGGCGAGTGTCAGGTTGAGGGCGCTGCGTTATATGCGCCATGCCCTCCTTGAGTCATAATGCTGTATTCGCGGGAGATGTTTTTCGACAGTCCTGTCCACTTAACGACAGAAGACACAGCCATAAACAGCGACAGATATGGTATGCTGATCAGAAATCAGTTTCGGGAAGACGGCTATTCAGGCTTGGAATAATGCTGCTTGTATAGGTGCCGTGAGCAGATCATTACAAAAGGTACGGCAAAAGCTGCACAGAAGGGAGCGGATTTGACATGAGAAAATCACGGGATTGTGGTCGCGTTCCGCCGCAAAAGATTTGAGGCACCACCGCACAATTCGGCGGCGCGTCTGGCGATGCCTTTTCCGCCATCTGCGGCATGCAAATTTCTCGATTTACATCCAGTAAACCTTCGAAATTTGCATTTGCATCTGACGAAAAATCCATTCGCCAGCCGACCACCTCATTTGTGCGGTGTTACCTTGACACAGCGGATGTCTTCATCGCCTTAGATTGTCTGACTGCATGATGTGAAAGGAATGAAAAAACATGAAGCACAAGGATATCCTATCCAAGCTAACCCTGGCAGAAAAATGTGCCCTGTTGTCGGGCGCAGACGTCTGGCACACCCATGATGTGGCACGGCTGAACATCCCTGCCATCACCTTGTCGGACGGCCCCAGTGGCCTTCGTAAGCAAGCGGGTGAAGGCGACCACCTGGGCCTGAACGCATCCACCAAGGCAACCTGCATCCCCTCTGCTGCAACCTACGCCAACAGCTGAGATGAGTCCGTTGCCCAGAAGCTGGGTGCCGTGGTCGGCAAGGATGCCCGGGCGCAGAACGTGCAGGTGCTCCTCGGCCCCGGCCTGAATACCAAGCGCAGCAGCCTGTGCGGCCGTTCCTTCGAGTACTATTCGGAAGATCCCTACATGGCAGGTAATACTATTTCCAGATTCAACTGCGCCATCTGCTTGCGCCTTTTTCGTTCTGGCGTCCGCTCACTCCATTTAGCGTAGCGCTGCTACGCTGCATTTCGTTCCCGTTAGCCAGAACGAAAAATTCGCCGCGCATCTTGGCGCATTTTCATTTGGAAATAGTATAAGATGGCCGCTGGCTTCATCCGCGGCGTACAGGAGCAGGGCGTTGCCGCCTGTGCCAAGCACTTCGCCGCCAATAGCCAGGAGATGCTGCGCATGTCCTCCGATTCCGTGATGGACGAGCGCACGCTGCGGGAGATGTACCTGACCAATTTCGAGATCGCCGTGAAGGAGGGAAAGCCCCGCGCGATCATGACCTCCTACAACCGGCTCAACGGCACCTACACCAACGAGAACCAGCATCTGCTGAAGGACATCCTGCGTGGCGAATGGGACTGGCAGGGCCTGGTCGTGACCGACTGGGGCGGCAGCAACAGCTACGTCGATGGCGTTCGGGCAGGCATGAACCTGGAGATGCCTGCTGCCGGTGACGATAGCGCCTGCCAGCTGTTAAAGGCTGTCAAGGAAGGCCGCATCACCGAGAAGAAAGTCGACCAGCGCGTGTCCGAACTGCTGGACCTGGTGCTGCCTCTGCCGCAGGGTAACGGCGCTCCGGTGGACGTGGAGCAGCAGCATAAGGACGCGCTGGAAGCGGCTGAAAAGTCCGTCGTGCTGTTGAAGAACGAGGGCAACATTCTGCCCCTGCGCAAGGATGCAAAGGTGGCCGTCATTGGCGATTTTGCCGAAAAGCCCCGCTATCAGGGCGCGGGCAGCAGCATGGTCAACGCCGAGCGCGTGGAAAGCACCATGGCGCTGCTTCCCGGCTACTTCCTCAAGAACGTCGGCTATGCCCAGGGCTTTGAGCGTCAGGACAAGCCCAACGCCGAGCTGGAAGCCCAGGCCATCGCCCTCACCAAGAACGCCGAGTGCGTACTGATGGACATCGGCCTGCCGGAGTCCTTCGAGACGGAAGGCCTTGACCGCACCCACATGCGTCTGCCCCAGAACCAGATCGACCTGCTGGAGAAGATCCACGCGGTCAACCAGCATGTGATTGTGGTGCTGAGCGCCGGCAGCGCGGTGGAAATGCCGTGGATCAACTGCTGCGAAGCCCTCGTGTATGGCTGCCTGGGCGGTCAGGCCGCTGCGCCTGCGGTGCTGAACGTGCTCAGCGGCAAGGTCAACCCTGGCGGCAAGCTGGCGGAGACCTTCCCGGTGGCCTACACCGATCTGCCTGTCAGCCAGTACTATCCCGGTACGGAATACACCGCCGAGTATCGCGAGGGCCTCTACGTGGGTTACCGCTACACCACGACCACGAAGAAGGAAGTACGCTTCCCCTTCGGTTTTGGTCTGAGCTATACCACTTTCGCCTACAGCGACTTGACCGTCACCGACAAGGGCGCAGCCTTCAAGCTGAAGAACACCGGTGATTGCGCAGGCGATGAGGTCGTGCAGCTGTACATCAGCCTGCCCGGCGGGAAAGTCATCCGTCCTGCCCGGGAGCTGAAGGGCTTCACCCGCGTCCATCTGGAGGCTGGCGAAGAGAAGGCCGTCACGATCCCCTTCGATGGGTACACCTTCCGCTACTTCAACGTCACGACCAACAAGTTCGAGGTCGAGGGCGGCGCATACGACATCCTGATCGCCGCGTCCAGTGAGGACATCCGCCTGAGCGGCAAGTTTGAGGTCAAGGGTACCGGGGCGGCCGATCCCTACGCGGCTGGCAATCCTGCCCGTGCAAAGCTGCTGGACTGCTACCGCACCTGCGATGTACATGCTGTGCCGGATGCATCCTTTGCGGCGCTGCTGGGGCATCCCATCCCGCAGAAGCGTTTGGGATCGCAGCCAGCCACTGGGCATGAATGACACCATCCGTCAGATGGCCTACGCCAAGAATCCCATCTGCCGCATGGTTGTCAAGCTCCTCGGCAGCATGATTGCAAAAGGCATCGCGGGCGGCAAGCCCGATCTGAACCTGCTGTTCATCTACAACATTCCCTTCCGCGGAATGGGCAAGATGATGGGCGGCATGATCACCATGGACATGGCGGACGACATCCGCTTCATCGCCAACGGCCACCTCTTCCGGGGCATCGGACGGCTGGTGAAGCACTTCCTGAACCGGCCCAAGCTCACCAAAGCAAAGTAATGGAGGCGAAAATATGAATGCTGTTATTAACTGGTGGGAAAACTTCGCTGACAAGTACCCCAGCGCATCCAGGTGGATCCGTGAGGGCGGCCTGTTTGTGATCGTCAGCAACCTCGTTACCGTCATCAAGTATCTGATCCTGACCTTCCTGCCACTGGCCTTCAAGGATCTGTGGGCCGTTGACTTCGGCTGGCCCGGCATCCAGGCGGAGATCTTCGGTCAGCCCTTCACCTGGAACATCTTCGGCTACGCGGTCAAGGAAGGCGGCGCGGTGATGGGCGGCCTGGGCTACTTCATTGCCTACATGATCGCCATGGTCATCGGCGAAGCCATCAATTTCCCGATCCAGCGCAGCTTTGTGTTCCGCAGCAAGCGCCCCGTCGGCCCGCAGATCGCATGATATGTCGTGGCTTTCTGCATCGTGACGGTGATCGTCAACTCGATCAACTGCATCTGGGTGGACGTGGCTGGTCAATGGGTCGCGCCCTGGCTGTACAACATCGGCACGACCGTGCTCAATGGCGGCGTTTCGATGGTCGTGTTCTTCTTCGTGAACAAGATCATCTTCCCGGAAGGCGAAGCCGCGAAGTAATCGTTGGTTACCGTGAGCCAGCATGTCCGTACGATGATGGTTCACGTACCGCATAGCTGCAGCGGCTGATCCTTTGCAGGGATACGCATCAGCGGCTGTAGCCGTAATCCTCCTTTGGCTGCCGGAGAGCCTCCTCCTCTCCGGCAGCGTATTTTATTGCCCTTCATTCGGTTTTTCTGTTTGTGCCTTGCTGGAGCGTTTCTTGCAGATGCATGGTCTGCATCTCAGCAATCCGTTCGCGCAGATCATACAGCGCCGTACCAATGGTATCGAACGCTGATGCGGCGACTTCCTCATTGTTCTTCATGCCCAGACGGTGCAGGGGCTCAGCATCGCCCTCGAACAACGCAAATGCACCTTCTGCCAGCAGACGGATGTCGGCAATGTCATTCCCGACATTCCAGAAGTAGGTGTTCAGTTCATTAAGAGCTTCCTTCATCACACATACACCAGCTCTGCATAGACGATCTCTTCAGCACAGGAACGGATGTTGTTCATCGCGCCGACCCATGCCATCTGATCGAGACCCTTAAGCTTTTCTGTGATGCCCTGGGCGACCTTCATGCCCTGAATGAGGCTTTCCAAGCGTTCAGTAGCCTCCTGATTGAACAGGGCAAGGGACTTGAATAGCTCGCCAGACAGCACCAGTTGGTTAAAGGTAACGGGACGATGCTCCCGCAGGAACTCCCTGCGCCGCCTGCCCCAGAAGCCAATGTCACCAGCATCCGGTGGTAAAGCAAAGTTGGGAAAGTAGTAGTCGCCAACTTTCACGTAGGGGATAGTCGGGTTAGATTCAAGCTCGTTGTTCATGTTGCAGCTCCTTTCGTAGTTCAGTCAACGGTTACAGGTAGAATGCTGCTCCTTTCCTCATAACCGCATCCATTCACCACAAACGAACCGCAGTCATGATGTATTGGAGGATAAATTCCTCCTTTACATATTAACCTCTGTACGGAAATCATGGAAAGCCTTGCAGAGCCGGCATTCTCCGGACTTTTCAAGCGTGAAATCTGTGCAAAATCAGGAGGCTCTTATTTGCATAATGATGTATTTTTTACAGTCATGCGCGGCTGAAAAGTCCGTCGCTTGTCCGGCTGATTTTCTCGACATTGCCGACATCCTTGTGGACGTAGGTGTTCATGGTCATCGTAATTTTGGAATGTCCGGCAATGCTCTGCAAGGTTTTGATGTCTACGCGACCTGTGGCTTGCAGCTGGGTCAGGAAGGTGTGGCGAAGCACATGCGGGGTCACACCCTTGGGAAGGTTGACTTTCTTGCAGATTCGCTTCCATGTGTTTCGGAAGGAACGTTCGCTTAATGCGTCCTCGTCGCCCACCACATATTGGGCGCAATCTTCGTTTGCTGGCATGTGATTCCGCAAAATCTGTTCCAGCTCCGGCAGCAGGGGAACTTCACGGAGCCCGGCTTTGGACTTGGTTAGCTTTTCTATGGGTCAGTTGTTGATGAATGTGATTTGTCTGCGGACACCAGCGTCAATCATGAGCCGGATGCCTTTACCCCCCATATTTGACGACCATCCACGCTGTGTATGTTGTTGGTGTGTTCGATGTGGAACTTGGAGGCGTTGTAAATCAGAAAATCCGAAACTGTTCGTGATTTCAGCGGCGCGAAGCCGTTGTCATCACACCAAATAGCGTAGTGGGCAGCAGAAGATAACCGACGAACTCTTGGAACATGGGGATGTCCTCTGGGTAAAGCAGCTCATCAAGAAACGCTATCCACTTTGTTGGCGTTGGCGCATCAGGATTGTAGACCACCGGGAGTCGTGTGCGGACAACATGACGAGCAGTGCTATCCAATGTGCCATCCAGAAACAGCGTGCCATTTTTCAGATGAATGCAATCTTCCGCCGGCGGAAATTCCGGCACATACGCAGTGATTTTCAGCACCTCAATGATGTTCTTGATTTTGTTGGGAACGCCGGAGCAAATGTAGGAGTGGATTTCTTGAAAGATGACTTCTTTCAGTGGTGTGCAGTCCTGCATTCGACCATTTGGCGTGAAGAACGAACCTTCACTGAAAATCAGCTGATGGGTTTGCAGAAACGCGGTACAGAATAGCGGCTCGCTGAGATTTGTGCCGTCGAACCATGCGGGGAAATTTGCAGACGAGCGGAATTGCTTCTTGGACATTCGGGTTCACTTCCTTGTGTTTCAAAAATGCGTTGATTCGTTGGATGGAACGCTTGTGGGAAGCTATCCAGCGATTCGCAGGTTTCTGAATTAGCCGTAGTGGTACAGCTGCCATTCATCTGTGTAGGCTAATTCGAGTGTCTTGTTTGAAAATCATAATCATAGAAATCGCCTCCTTTATCTTCTGATGGAGAAAAACTGCTTCTCCACCATAACTGGTAAAAAAATTGGCGTTTTTTACGCGATTCGCAAAAAATCAGAAAAAAATTTTTGAGGAGGCAGTTTGAAATCACTTCATCCTGAATCGTTGGGCGCTTGGCGGCAACATAGCAGTAGACGAGAGCAGTTCATTCTTGACAACAGCCTCCTTTCTGTTCATGTGAAGGGAAATTTATATACCCCCTTCACCCTCGAACTGTAGAAAAAACACCACTTTGCGACACGATTTGAAGCGGATTGAAAAATTTTTTCTGAAACTGCTAACAGCAAGGAATGGGGGAGCGCTATACCGCTAATTCATTAGCATTACCATGCGTAGAGCTGCTGCATTCACAGGCATTCTAAATTTAGATAAACAAAAACCCTGCTTGCTAATTTCCGCCTCCGTGGAGGAAGAAGTAGTGGCAAGCAGGGTCATTTTGCTAAAAATGACGATTAGCTTGTTGGAAACACATTTCCCAATCCCAATGAATGTAGCGCGGACGCTGCGGTTATATCGTCATGAAAGATGCAGTCAGTGTCCAATTGAATACAGAAGAGCGGATAATAGCGTTCAGATTTCCATGCATCTTTACACTTTTTTCGCTTCACCATCCACCATCGGGAATACAATCCGCACCTCGAAAATATCCTTCATCACGTTCATGGTGCAGTGCCCTTGGTGTTTTTCGCAAATCATGCTGATGCTTTTTGTGCCGAAACCGTGGTAGCGCTTGTCCTGTTTGGTGGTCAGCGGCAGATTGTTTTCAAACTGCGGCGCAGTAAGCAAATAGTTCTCTTCCTGAATGACAAACGTGCCGCAAGTGCTTTGACCAGTAAGGCTGATGAGACGTTTGCTGGGAATTTTGATTTGCTCAACAGCTTCGATGGCATTGTCCAGCAAATTGCTGAATAGGGAGAAGATTTCTGCATCAGAGAGAAACTGCAGCGGCTGTCCGTCGATGCTGCATGTCAGCGTGATACCCTTCTTTTCGCAAAGGAGACTGCGATTCGTCAGCACAATATCCAGTGCATGATTGCCGGTTTTGAAAATAGAATCGTAGATGTTGACGGTTTCTTGAAGCGCCTTGACTTCATCGGGCGGAATCACGCCGTTCAGCGCGGAAATTTGATGCTTCAGGTCATGGCATTTTACGTTAATGAGGTCGATGATGTCTTTTTCAATTTGAAATTGCTTGCTGTCGTCTTCCGCCATTTGCAGCACGGTGCTCTTTTCGATTTCTGCCTTGCGTGCAGCAAGCCAGCCAAATTCCACATAGAAGGACAGCAGTGCCGTTAAGCAGGAAAATACCATAATATAACTCTGCACTGACGGAAAACCGATGGCTGCACGATGCGCAAAGGAATTTAAGAAAATTGTAACCAGCACGGCGATACAGCTGACAACAATCTGTATGCGGTTGTTGAGCATCGTTCCCCGGTAGTCAGCTTTTCGAATCATGGTGAAATAGAGGATAACATAATATCCCGCCGTGATGCAAATCAGCATGAGTGCTTTGAGAAGTGGGTGCATGGAAACGCTGATGAAACGTATTAATAGCAGATACGTTCGCTGACTCATGTGCTGCATACAGTAACCGGCAGTGGAACAGAACAGCATGGCCCAGAAATCGCATTCAAAGCAGAAGCCAATGGACAGCAGCGATAGGCAATACAGCAGAAAACTATCCAGCACACGGAAAAGCAGAGTCACGGTATCGTCCGGCGGAAGGGCGTAAACAAAGGCATCAGAACAGCATTTGTAGAGGATGACCACGCCGGTACAGCAAAGCAGACGAAGCGGAAACATTTTTTTTCGGGGCAGTTTCATCGCGACAATATAAACGGCGACAAAGAGGGCAGAAAGATAACTAAAAGAGCCCCAGATATTGGTCAGATTCATTGAGTATTTGCCCTCCGTTCGCAGAATTGGGTCATTGCGGCAAGAAAGTCCTTGCGCCGGGGATGAGAAATTGCAAGCGGCGTTTTGCCGACATAGACGGTATAGCCATCAATGCGGCGAATGTATTGCAGATTGACCAAATAGCAGCTGTTGCAGCGGAAAAAACCGTGCGGAGACAATTCCTTCTCCACGTTTTTGAGTGTCCCGTACGTTTCGTAATTATGAGAAAGTGTGTGGTAAATCAGCGTGTGCGACACTACCTCCACATAGAGCAGCTCACTGAGCGGCAAGTGGGTGTTGCCGTCCGCGGTAGGAATCACCACGCTCTGCTGACGGCGCTGCTGCTGTGTCTGGCAGTAGCGAAGAACCTTCTGCATTTTCAAATAGAACGCATCGTAATCCAAAGGCTTCAGAATATAATCCAGTGCACTGACTTCATAGCCGTTAATAGCATAGCGCGCAAGGTTCGTGACAAAGACCAGTGCGACGTTGCTGTCGATTTCACGCATTCTGCGCGCTGCGGACAAGCCGTCCATGTTTGGCATTTCAATGTCCATAAAAATCAAGTCAAACTGCGAATGAAACGCGAACAAAAACTGCTGGGCATCGGGATAATGCGATAAATCAAATACTTCCTTGCTTTGCAGCGACAGCTTTTCCAGACAGGCGGTCAGCTGGTCATCGGCACTTTGATCATCCTCGACAATAGCAATGCGAATCATGGCTGCCTCCCTCATCGCGCAGTAGATGTGCAGATACGGCTATCTGGCACTATTCACGATAAAACGGTGCGATGCATGATGATTATAACAACCACCTGCTCAAAAGTCAAGTTTATGGGGAGAAAATGCAAGGATACGCGAAAAACAGCACAAAACGGGAGGAAAATGCTAAGATACAGCTATCCGATGATTGCGGAGAGGCAATCAATCAAAAGGAGGAGAAATGAAACATGAAGAGAACGGTTTCCAAGTGGCTGTCGATTCTCAGCTGCATGGCGTTGCTGTGTACGTCGATTCCTGCGGCGTTCGCAGAGGGCACAGTGGAGGAATCGCTGGTGCCGGTGACGGGCGCACAGACGGGTTTTGTGCTTTCGCAGGGCAAGTACTACACTGATTTCGCGAATTTGGCGCAGGAACGCGCGGCGGCAAAGGCGCTGAATATTCAGTTGGGTGAAGAGGGCTTTGTGCTGCTCAAGAATGACGGTGTGCTGCCGCTGGATAGTGCGACGACGAAGGTGTCCATGTTCGGCTTCCGTGCTGCCAACATCATGATGGGCGGCGGCGGCTCTGGCTCTGGCCGCCCGGGGCAGTACGGTGTGCCGAAAACCTCGCTGGAAGATGGCATGAAGCAGGCTGGCTTTGATGTCAACGAACGTCTGCTGTCCTTTTACAGCACAAAGTCGGCAGAAGTGAAGCCGACGGATATTCCGAATTCCATCGCCTACACTTACGATGCTTACAGCGATGCAGCGCTGGTGGTTGTTTCCCGTTCTGGCTCGGAGGGCAGGGATGAAGTGACTTACGGCTATGCGCAGAACGAGAATGCTGACCCGAATGCGCACATGCTGGAGTTGACAGACACGGAAAAAGATCTGATTCGCTACGTGAAGGCGAATTTCCCCAAAGTCATCCTGATTGTCAACTCCTCCAATGCGATGGAGCTGGCGGAAGTGAATGCGCCGAAGACGGAGGACAACCTCGGCGTTGATGCGATTCTCTGGGTGGGTCATACCGGCAACGACGGCGCGGCGGCAATCGGCAACATCCTCTCTGGCAAGGTTTCGCCGTCCGGCCGCACTGCGGATACTTACGCGGTCGATTTCACCAAAGATCCGACGTTCACGAATTTCGGCTCGAATGGGCAGAACTTTGAAAACGGCGAGCGCATGAACAACAACGTCTATGTCGACGATACGATGACAGATTATCACTCCGTGGAATACCGCGAAGGCATTTACGTCGGCTACCGTTATTATGAGACGAAGGGACACGATGCCGGCGAAGCATGGTATGACGAGAACGTCGTGTATCCGTTCGGCTATGGTCTGAGCTACACCACCTTTACGCAGGAAATCGAGGGGGACATTGCGCCGAATGGGGTGATTCATGCGGCGAATGAAACCATCACGGTGAAGGTTCGTGTGACGAACACGGGCGATGTGGCAGGCAAGGACGTTGTGCAGCTGTACTACACCGCGCCGTACACCGAGGGCGAAATTGAAAAGGCGTATGTCAATCTGGCAGCGTTCGGCAAGACGAAGGAGCTTCAGCCCGGCGAGAGCGAAGTGGTGACGCTGCAGTTCGTGGCACAGGATATGGCATCGTTTGACTGGAACGACGCCAACGACAACGAGTTCCGCGGCTACGAACTTGAAGCTGGCGACTATGTGCTGTCCATCCGCCGCAACGCGCATGAAGAAATCGCGTCGATTACCCGCACGGTTGAAACGGGCTTGCAGTGCGTGACTGACTACACCACGGGTGCGGAAATCAAGCCGCTCTTCTCCGGCGATGAAGGACTGGAAGCCTACATCTCTGTCAATGAAACGCTGGAAAACAATCAGATGTCCCGTGCGGACGGACTGGAAGTTCCGGCTGCCGCAACGAAGGAAGACCGCACTTGGGATCAGGCAGTTATTGATGAACTGGATGCCCAGAAGGAATATTTCAGCCTGAATGACACGGAGGATTCGCCGTGGTACGTTTCGCAGGTTCCTGCGACTTGGACGCAGAATGCTGGTACACGCGATGAAAACAGCAAAACGGCGATTCAGCTGGCGGATTTGGCTGGCGTGCCGTACACCGAGCCGAGCGTGGTGGATGGCGTGGCAGTTGCCTCTGACGATGAAGGCACGAAGAAGTGGGACGAGTACATGAATCAGCTGACGTGGGACGAAATGGCGACCATCGTCTCCTACGGCGGATTCGGGCAGCCTGCGGTAGAAGCTATCGGCAAGAAGCAGAACGGTGCGTATGACGCGGCGGCACATCCCTTCTGGAATGGCGCGATGTTCGGCGGCGCACAGGCACCCGAAAATCAGATGGGTACGAACTGGGTTACGCCGGCTGTATGGGGCTGCACATGGAACACGGAGCTGCTGTATGACATTGGCATCATGACGGGCAACGAAGCGCTGCTGTTCAATATCAATGGTCTCTATGGCTTCTCCCTGAACATTCATCGTTCTGCGTTCGGCGGCCGCAACTTCGAGTATCTCTCCGAAGATCCGCTGCTGGCCGGCAAACTCGCGGCGGAGCTGAGCAGTGCTGCGACCGAAAAGGGCCTTGTGACCTACACGAAGCACTACATGATGAACAATCAGGAAACGAACCGCAATACGAACGGCGGCGTGATTACATGGGCGAACGAACAGGCCATCCGCGAAATCTATGCCAAGCCCTACGAACTGGCGGTCAAGGAAGGCAACAACTCCGCATTCATGACGGCGTTTAACCGTATTGGCTTGTCCACCTGTTCGACGAACTACGCGCTGCTGGAACTGCTGACCCGCGGCGAATGGGGCTTCTGCGGCCATAACGTGACGGACTACATGGACTATCCGGAATATCGCTATACGAACCTGATGGTTCGCGCGGGCAATGAACTGCCCCTTGGCGGCCCGAACAAGCTGATTGGCAAGGGCAAGGGCGGCAACAGCTCCAGCACCGAAGGTACTTGGAGCGCAGAGCTGAACACTGTGCTGGTGGCGGCCGATACGGCCAGCGCAGAAGCAGCTGATGCAGCGCGCCGTGCAGGGGAGGATGCGTCCATCTACGAGACGGTTCCTTCTGCAACGCAGTATTTCGCTGTCCGCAAGGCAGCGCAGCGCGTTTTGTACTCCAACGCCAACTCCAATGCGATTCTCAATGGCTATGAGAATCATATCGTGGAAGAGTTGGAATACAAAGTGGGCGACAAGTTCGGCGGTTGGGGCGGCGGCAAGAACATCATTACGCCCCTCTTTACGGCGCGCTATGCTGATGTCAGCGACATCAAGATTGTGAATGCGGATGCGATTCCCGGTATGAACCTTGGCGCGGACGGCGTCGCTTCCGGCACATTCAACGAGGCTGGCGACTACACTGTCACGGCGACGGCGACGGTCGAAGGCTGGGTCTATGTGCAGCTGACGCTGACGATTCACGTCAAGTAATATGGCATAACTCGTTTACTGGACGGATTCGCGCTGGCGGACAAGCGAATCCGTCCTTGATTTTCTGATGAAAGGGAAGGAGCAAAGTTTATGAAGCGAATTACAGCGATGCTGTTGTTGATTTGCTTATGCTTGATGGGGCAGAGCGTGCTGGCTGAGGAAAAAGTTGGCAAGATTGCTGTTGCGCAGGAACCGACGAAGATGGATTACTGGGTTGGGGAAGAATTTTCCGCAGAGGGCGGCGTGCTGCTGGTGACATACCGCGACAAAACCACTGCTGAAATTCCGATGACGGATGAAAATGTGAAGCTGCCTAACGTCAAGACAAACACACCCGGCCGCAAGGCAGTGAAAGTGACTTACGGCGGCAAAAACGTGACCTTTTATATCAATGTGGCAGAAAAAGGCGCGGAAGTGACGTTCGAGCTGAATTACGACGGTGCACCAGAAGCGCAAAAAGAAGCGGCACGTCAGGGCAAGGGCGTAGAAGCGCCAGAAATACCCGTGCGTGATGGTTATACCTTCGATGCGTGGTATACCGATGCTGCCTGCACGGTACTGTATGATTTTGCGCAGGTGGTTGAACAGCCCATGACACTCTATGCAAACTGGCTGGCGGACGATGCCGTGTATTATCCTGTGACGTACAGCTTGAACTATTACGGCGTACTGCCGGACGGTTATGTGCAGCAGGTAAAATCCGGTGAAACGGCACGGATGCTGTCCTTAGCGCTGGTACGCGACGAATTTGAATTTATCGGATGGTATGCCGATGCAGCCTGCACCGTGCCGTATGTGCAGGAAAACGCGATTGAAGGCGAAACGACCATCTATGCGGGATGGAAATCGCTCAAAATGGGTGCAGAGACGTATACGTTTGAAGCCGAACAGACCAGCTTGCTGGGCAAGGAAGGGCCTGGCATGTCCGGTTCTGCATCCGGCGCATCCATGATAGTCAACGATGCGACGAATCTGGACGCCAGCAATGGCAAGTATGTCTCGTACCTGTATAAAAAAGGGCTGTCGTTGGATTTCTATCTGGCGAGCAGTGAAGCGGTGTCGGATGCAGTGCTGACGCTGCGGGTTGCGGCGGAAATGGACAACATCAGCCTCTCGCCCGATAACTACACGATTGAAGTCAACGGTCAGCCGGTGATGTTTGATGCGATTGCACTGGAAAAAGGAGCAAAATTTGCAGACTGCATTGTTATTCAGAACGTCGCTTTGCAGGTCGGCGCAAACACGATTCGCCTTGTGACGAATAACAGCGTGAACCCGATGGGTGAAGGTATGGGAACGTATCAAGGCACAGCGCCGATGGTGGACTGCATCAAGCTGACGACGACGGCGGTTGTAACGTGGGATGCAAACTACAATCTGCCAATGATGTACTGATTTCGCGGAGGAGAACATGGCGCAGAAAACGAAGAAAAAGCTGATTCGCGTATGGGCAATTGTCAGCGCACTGGTGCTGATTCTGCTGACCGTCGCGACGGTGCTGACGCAGTTTGTCATGCAGGATGTGCTGGCCTCTCTGCTGGGACGCGACGTGGCGGTTTATGCCGAGGGCGTGACACCACTGTATACCACCGAATACACGAACAAGGACGAAGTCTATCAGGCGGCGAACAAACTCAACGAGCGCATCTGCGAAGAAGGCTTTGTGCTGCTCAAGAACGAGGGAAATGCGCTGCCGCTGGCATCAGGCAGCCGCATCACTGTGTTTGGCAAGAACAGTGTGAACCTTGCTTATGGCGGTTCGGGGTCGTCCGGCGGCGATAAGTCCGCAGCCATCGACCTCTATACCAGCTTGCAGAATGCGGGCTTTGCGGTCAATCCGGCGATGAAGCCCTTCTATGAGGATGATAAGCGCTCCGGCGCATGCCGCTCAGAAAATTCCACCAACTTGGATGACGGGAATACCGTGTTTTACTCCATTGGGGAAACGCCGCAGCGCTTGTATACGAAGGAAATCACGGATACCTACAAGGATTACAATGACGCGGCGCTGGTTGTGCTGACCCGCATCGGCGGCGAAGGTTTTGACCTGCCGCGTTCAATGAAGGATGTGGAAGGGGCGCGGCAGGACAGCGACCACTACCTGCAGCTTGATCAGAACGAAACGGACTTGCTGGCGGCGGTCTGCGAGGCAGGATTCAAGAAGGTTGTTGTGCTGATTAACAGTGGTTCGCCGATGGAACTGGCATTTTTGACGCATCCGGATTATTATGCCTATCAGGACAAAATCGACGCAGCTATCTGGATGGGCTTCCCCGGTGCATCCGGCGTGAATGCGCTGGGACGCATCCTGAACGGCGAAGTGAATCCGTCCGGGCGCACGGTTGATACCTACGCGGTGAATTTCAAGAACAGCCCGGTGTGGCAGAACTTTGGCGATAATCTGATTACTGGCAAGGACAGCGGCGACCGGTATCTTGGGCTGGAAAACGAAAACTACTACTTTGTGGACTATGAGGAGAACATTTACGTCGGCTATCGCTATTACGAGACGCGCGGCGCGGATGACCCGGAATGGTATGCGCAGGAAGTGGTGTATCCGTTTGGCTATGGTCTGAGCTATACGACGTTTGACTGGACACTGGAAAGTGCGCCGGAAAACTTTGTCCTCAGCGATGTCAGCGACAAGATGGAAGTGACTGTGCGCGTAAAGAACACGGGCAGCGTCGCTGGCAAGGACGTTGTGCAGCTCTACGGTCATGCGCCGTATACGCCCGGCAGCGTGGAGAAGTCCGAAGTTGTTCTGCTGGACTTTGCCAAGACGCCGCTGCTTTCGCCCGGCGAGGAATGCACGCTGACGCTGACCTGCGACCCGTACTATCTGGCATCCTACGACTATACAGACAAGAACGAAAACTGGGATAACTGCTTTGAACTGGATGCGGGTGACTACGCACTGTACGTCAGCAAGAATGCGCATGACCGCGTATTTGAAGTGCCGTTCACGGTGAAAGACGACATTATCATTAGCGAAGACCCGGTAACAGGCAATACCATAGAAAACCGTTACACGGACTTGGAACTGGACAGCTCTGATTACCATCTCCAGACGCTGCTTTCCCGCGAAGATTGGGAAGGCACGATGCCGGAAGCGCCCTCTGTGGATGACCGAACGGTGGATGAAGAATATCTCGAAGCGCTTCAAAACCGCGACCACAACAATGAAGAGGCGGATGCGCTCTTTGACTTGGGGCTTCCCGCAACAAGTCAGACGGACATTTCACTGGTGCTTCGCGACCTGCTGACGGATGAAAATGGGCAGAATCAGCGAGTGTCGTATGATGACCCGCGCTGGGATGCGATTCTGGACAAGCTGTCTGTCGAGGACATGGTGAAAATGTGCAACATGGGCGCATTCAAAACGAATGAACTGCCCATCATTGGCAAGCCTGCCACGAACGACACAGATGGCCCGACTGGCTTCACGAACTTCATGGATCGAAGCGGCATCTACTGGAAGTGCTGCTATTACTGTGCGGAAGTCGTCATGGCTTCGACATGGAATCAGGAGCTGATGGAAGACATCGGCGAAATGATAGGCGCGGAAGGATTGATTGGCGCGGATGGAAAGGGCAACAATCTGCCGTATTCCGGCTGGTATGCGCCCGGCGTCAATATCCACAGAAGCCCCTTCGGCGGTCGCGATTTCGAGTATTTTTCCGAAGACGGACTGTTCAACGGCAAAATGGCGGCGGCGGAAATCCGCGGATGCGCCAGCAAGGGCGTTTACTGCTTCGTGAAGCACTTTGCGCTCAACGAACAGGAAACGCATCGTTCCTCCAACGGTTCGGGCACTTGGGTGACGGAACAAGCAATGCGCGAATTGTACCTGCGCCCGTTTGAAATCGCGGTCAAGGAAGGGCATACCACAGCAGTGATGAGCTCCTTCAACCGCATCGGTACGCGCTGGACAGGCGGCGATTATCGGCTGCTGACTCAAATCCTGCGGAACGAATGGGGCTTCCAAGGCATGGTCATCACCGATTTCAATACGACCTCCTACATGAATTTGCGGCAAATGGCATATGCAGGCGGTGACTTGAATTTGGGCAATGACATGACGCTGCCGGACGTTATTCAGCCGAACTGGTGCGACGCATCCGACCCGGTGGACATGCAGATCCTTCGCCAATGCGTGAAGAACATTCTCTACACGGTGGTCAACTCGAATGCCATGAACATCAGCGTGGCATACTATCGCCCTGCATGGTGGAAAATCACGATTTATGTGGTGGATTTCGTGGCGGTTGCGGTGATTGTGTTTACAGGGATTCGCTGTTTCCGCGGAAAAAAGGAAGAGCATAGCGCAAAGGCATAACAGCAAAGGGGCAGCAAGCGAAAGAATAGCTTGCTGCCCCGTATTGCGTTCGTCATGAAAACAAGTCTTATACTATTTCCAGATTCAACTGCGCCATCTGCTTGCGCCTTTTTCGTTCTGGCGTCCGCTCACTCCATTTAGCGTAGCGCTGCTACGCTGCATTTCGTTCCCGTTAGCCAGAACGAAAAATTCGCCGCGCATCTTGGCGCATTTTCATTTGGAAATAGTATTATGCCCATGCACCCGCTATCATAGGGGAACGTTCTACAACAAAAGTGTAGATTTTCTGACGGCAGTTGGTCATATCCGCGTCCGTATAGCTTGTGGGGAGACTGTGCCACAGCGTGTCGCGGATGATTTTTGCCATTTTAGCGCGGGTGGTTTCCTTTTCGCGCCAGTTGTTCATATTGGCGATAGCTTTACGAATGGTGCTTAGCAGCTCTTTCGCAGAGGCTTTCAGCATCTTGATTTCCTCCTTGGACAGCGTGTCCTTTTTCAGCAAATCAAAAAGCGCAAGCTGCTCTTCGTTGTCGAAGCCCTCACGGATATAACGCTCCGCTTCGATGTCCAGTTCATTGGCCAGTGCAAGCAAATCGGTGAAGGATTTTTCGATGGCAGCACGATTCTGTTCGGCGTTGTAGTTGCTGATAATGGTTTGATACCGCTCGTAGTAGTCGATTCTTGTTGGATTGCGAGCCATCATTTCAGCAAGACGACCTTCAATCAGCTGCTGCAAATCCCGCAAAAGCAGATTTTGATGTTTTCGCCGCATAAATTCCGCGCGAAGCCGTTCAAAATCAATTTTGCTGATGTCAAACGTCTTATCCTTGTTATCATCGTTGATTCTTACATCAATCGCGTCGCTGACAATATCATTGATGCGCTTCATCAGCGTGGAATTGTCGGCATGAAGGACACGCGCGTGCATCACATCGTAAATCGCGCTGATGGCATCCTTCTCCTTGCGCTCGCTGTCCAGCTGACCATGTTCGACATACTTGAACATGCGGAACAGCTCACGCGCGATGATACCGAAGCGCTTGCGCGTATCTGCATCGCCGGAAAGTGCATCCGCACCATCTTGCACAGACTCGATTCGTGCAAAGCTGTCGCTGCAAACGGCGGTGTCCAAATTAAACGAATGCGCCAGCATCAGCTGTCGGATTTCGTCGATAACTGCACGAATCTTGCTGTACAGCTGGCTAATATCCGGCGTGGGGTCAACCGTAATTCGCCCGCCGGATGTGTAGTCTGCCAGTGCCTGCCGAAGCGCTTTCACAACGCCGATGTAGTCAATTACTAAGCCGTTCGTTTTGCCCTCGCAGACGCGATTGGCGCGGGCAATGGCCTGCATCAGCGTGTGCGCTTTCAGCGGCTTGTCCAGATACAGGCAGCTAAGGCTCTTGACATCAAAGCCGGTGAGCCACATGGCGCATACGAATACCACGCGGAAAGGATTTTCGCTGTCCTTGAACTCTTTGTCCAGCCTGCGCTCTTCCATTTTGGCGCGGTGTGGGCGAATGTCCAGCCCCCAGTTGTCGAAGGTCTGCCACTCGTTCTGCTCCTGACTGATGACAACCGCCATTTCGGTTTCTTTCATCCATGCCAACTTGCGCTGCATTTCCTGCGCTTCCTGCTGGGAAACCGTGCGCAGGCTCGCATCTAACTGGCGGATGGCATCTTGCCAGTATTCCTGCACGAATTTGTACATGCGCACGCAGGTCACTTTGTTGATGCACACGAACATCGCCTTGCCTGTGTCCCACATGTCGGTGTAGTGCTTCACAAAGTCCTTTGCGATGGCGCGCAGCCGCTTTTCGGCGGTGATGATGTGAATATCCTTCGCTAATTCCCGTTCCATTTTTGCCTGCTGGTCGGGTGTAAGGTTTTCACTGTCAAGCAAATCGGTCAGTTCGTTGGAAATGTTGGGATTGGTGATTTCCAGCTGATCGGCGCGATTCTCGTAGTAGAGGGGAACCGTGGAACCGTCATCGACCGCCCGTTTGAAGTCATACACCGATATATAGGCGCCGAAGGTGCGCTCGGTGATGTTGTCGTAGGCGAACAGCGGCGTACCGGTAAAGCCGATGCGGCTGGCGGTGGGCAGCAGCTTCATCATGTTGTCGGCAAAAAGCCCGTTCTGCGTGCGGTGAGCTTCATCGCTCATGATGATGATGTCGTGATTCGGCGTGATGGGGTCGGGGTGGTCATTGTTGAATTTCTGAATCAGCGTGAAGATATAGCTGGGATTGCCCTTCAGCATCTCAACGAGCCGCGCACCGCTGGACGGGACAAACGTGCTGGATTTCATGCCGTTAAGACATCCGCAGCTCTCGAAAGTAGCGCTAATCTGCTTGTTCAGCTCGTCCCGGTCGGTCAGCACAATGATCGTCGGACTGCCCGAAAACTTGCGGCGGATTTTCTGCGCCAGAAACACCATGGAGTAGCTTTTGCCGCTGCCCTGCGTGTGCCAGAATACGCCTAACTTGCCGTCGCGCAGCTTGCGATCTCGATAGGCTTCAATGGCTTCATTCACGCCGAGATACTGGTGATTTCGTGCCAGAATTTTGGCAGTATGATTGTCGGAATGGTCATAGATGATGAAGTTTTCCAGCAAATCGAGGAAAGTTTCCTTTTTGCAGATACCGCGCAGCATGGTTTCCAGACTGACAACACCCTGTTCGCCCTCATTCAGGCGTTTCCACTCGCTAAAATACTCATATTTGCTGCCCAATGTGCCGATTTTGGATTCCACGCCGTTGGAGAGCATCACAAAAGCATTGAACCAGAACAGTTGCGGGATGGTATGCTGATAATCGTGATAGTTGGTATCATAGGCTTGGCGAACATCCACGCCGAGCTTTTTGAACTCCACAAACAGCAGCGGAATGCCGTTCACAAAGCCGATAATGTCCGCACGGCGATGATACAGTGCGCCGTCAATCTTCATTTCCTTTACGGCGAGGAAGTGATCATTGGCGGGGTTGTCGAAGTCGATGAGCCGTGCCATGCGAGTTTCCATGTTGCCGTTTGGCAGGCGGAAATTGACGGGAACGCCGCCAGTGATGAGGCGGTATTTCTGCTCGTTGGTCTGCATGGGCGTGGCAGAAAAGGAGGTTTCCATGAGCGACTTGACCACGCTGTCTGCATAAGCCTCCGTCATCCAGCTGTTCAGGCGGAACAAAGCCGGACGCAGGTACTTGGTGAGCAGCACCTGATGGTAGTCTGTGCGCCCCAACGTGCCGTTTGCGCCCAACGTTTCACGGTTGTGCGCATAAACCAGCTCCCAGCCCAGCTCGTCGTGGAGCAGGTCGCCGGCGGCACCTTGAACAAGGACGTTTTCGGAATAATCATAACTCATAGAAATACTCCTATATATTTTGATCAAAGAAGGCTTTTGCTTTTCCTATACGCTTGACATTATCGAGTTCGAGTTTGGCAAGAAGGTACATCTGATAGATGTCGTCGTACCATTCTTCAATTTCAGTTGATGACAATTCTTTTGCTTCAATTTTTTCTTGGTTATTGTGGCGAATAAAGAAATTTAGAGAGCGGAACAAATAATTTGTTGAATTTCTGTTAATTGTATCCAGTTTAGAACGAAAGGGTTCAATATCATCAGCTAATAATTTTAGAATGGACAACTTTTCAGTGAGTTGTCCCTTTAAGCGGTAATGATTGTACTCAAAAACACTCACCGCTAATTCAGATTTAACTATTTCAGCAACTGCAAGAGCTTGCGGTGATGCTGGAACAATAATATACAAGTTATCTTTTACAATGATTTTATATCCAATCTCATCAATAGAAGATTCAATATTAGCCATGATGAATTGAGCCTGCTTTTGGAGATAACGGTACGGTGTAATAATAAAATGTGCTTCTGAAATAAAATTATAAACATACTCACTCAAGGTTATAAACAGTTCAAGCAATTGCTCTGAACTATGAAAAGTGCCGCGCATCTCTGAATACGGTAAAAAGTTATATCCATACAGTTTGTTGTAGTCCCGAATGGAGATACTTCGTTTAATCAAATGACGCGGTAATTCCCTGAAATGCTGAGATATAAAACTAAAAAGAGTACTGGAATTGTAATTGTCAATTCTGATATTTTCATAGAAGAATAAGTCATACAATTGCTGATATTCGTTTTCGATATTGAATGGCGTTTGAGAAAGAATATCGACAATATTTCTTCGCATATTATTTATACCTCCATTTCTCCGTTTATCAATTTAGGCAAAAGTCGGTCACGGGCTTCAGTAAGCTGTCGATTTTGCAAAGCAAGAACTGTACATTTATCTTTAATTGCACTGATTTGCTTATTAAAACGACGTAGCAGAACGCTATCAGGAATCAGAACGGGATACATCTTCATGGTGTTCCAATCGGCTCGCGGCATTTTTGCCCCTTCCTTGCAGGTTTGATAAGTGTAGTCAACAAACTCATCGCTGGATGCAGTCATGAGCAACAAACAATAGTACTCGTCGTTTGCATTCATGACAATAGAATCGGTGGAGCAGATTCCGTTGCAGATTGTGAAGCCAACTTTATGGAAATAGGGGCGGATTTTCCCGAATAAAATATCACCAGCGTTGAATCTGAATTTGTTACTGTTTACCTCTTCGGACATACCCCAATCAGCCAAGCAAAAATCATTTCTCGGAATATGCTCAAGCCCAATGTAAGGCATTCCCGGCGAGATTTTATCAGGGGTAAGGGCATCTTTTTTGACAGTACATATATCATCAAAGGTTCCTTTTTTCCACCCCTCCGGTACTCCATCAACCACCTTCACGCCCTCATGTCCCGGAAAGCGCAGTTCCACAAACCACTCTCTGTACAGCCGTTGTGCAGCTTCTTCCAGTAGCTTAATTTGGCGGCGGTTGTTTTCAATTAGGTCGTCGTAAGCGGAAAGGATGGAGGCAATGCGGCGCTGGGTGGGGAGAGAGGGGAGCATTATCGGAACAGTTGCAAGGATACCTGTGTTCAAGTTGAGCATCGTAGCTCCAATTGCGTGTTTTTCTATCCAATCAATGGCTGATGCTTGTTGCAGATAATAGAAAATGAATTTAGAATCAGCAACTTTCGCATCGACCGTTACACGTAGGCAACCAGTGCCGCATAACCATCCCTGCTCTTTGGGGCTAATATATGCGCACCTACCAACATCACCTCGCCGCGAAAACAGAATATCACCAGTTCTTACTTTGTGGCGTGATAAGCGAAGCACATGTTCCTCGGAAACACGGGCAATGCCCTCTTCTGATATTGTGCCGTTTACAATATCTTTCGGCATTACAACGGGTGTGCCAACTTTAGAATAATCGGATTGATGCAGTTGTGAACCGAAAGGACCTGTTTGAATATGACCATCAACCTTATCGCAAATGTCATCAAGGGTACATGCAATCCAACTCATACCCCTATCTCCTCCCAATTCCGCGAGATGGTTTCCATCAGTGCGTCGCTCTGCTGTTGCAGCGTCAGCAGTTCCGCGTGGATTTCGCGCATCCGCTCCGCAAAATCCACATCATCCGCCTGCTGTGCCTCTACACCCACATACGCGCCGGGGGTTAAACTCCAATTCTTTTCCTCAATTTCCTGCAACGTGGCAGCCTTGCAAAGACCGGGAATGTCACGGTATTCGCCGTCTCCGAATTTGTCGGTTAGCCAACACGCTTCCTTCGCAATTGTCAGCTTCTCCTGTATGGCAGCGAGGGATTCGTCATACTGCGCCTGTATGCGCTTCTTGTCCTTGCGGGCTGCCGCGGCAACGGCATCCTTGCATTCTGCGGTGACGCTGGCTATCTCTTGCTGCAGCTGCTCGGCGCGCTGGGCGAAGGTGCAATCCGCCGCCATATCAAGTGCGACGTGGTAGCCTGCCACCAATGCGTGGTATTTCTCTCTTTCGCCCCGATGCAGCCACACGATGGCGTTCAGGTTCTTCATCTGCCACGGACTCCACTCGTTCAGCGTGCGATCCACGGCGGTGTAGTAGTTGCGGCTGTCGATGAACAGCACTTTGTCGCGCAAGTCGAGTTTCTTGCCCTTGTCGAAGAACCATAGCGTGCAGGGCAGGCTCTTGGTATAGAAGAAGTTCGTACCAACAGACAGCATCACATCCACCGCCCCGGTGGACACCAGCTGACGGCGAATGTCTCGATCGCGCCCGTTGCTGTCGGTGGCGGATGCTGCCATGACAAAGCCCGCACGCCCGTGCTCATTCAGATAGCTGTAAAAGTAGCTAATCCACAGATAGTTGGCATTGCTGACTTCTTTGCTGGGATTCACGCTCGGCATCCCGAAGGGCAAGCGCCCAGCAGAGGCGGTGCTTTCACTTTTTACTTTGTCCACATTGAAAGGCGGATTCGCCATCACAAAGTCGCACTTGCCCTCCAGACCAAAATGGTCGTGATAGAAGCTGTTCGCATCGTCCCCGGAAACGATTTGCGCATTCAGCCCATGTACTGCCATGTTCATCAGGCACAACTTGGCATTGTATTCCACCTTCTCTTGACCGTAGAAGGTCATGGCCATATTCGCGTTCGCGCCGTACTGCTCAGTGAAGTCCGCAGAGGAAACGAACATGCCGCCGCTGCCGCAAGCGGGATCCAGCACAATACCGCGTTTGGGCTCGATGATGTTCACAATCATGCGCACCAGCGATTTGGGCGTGAAGAAAACGCCGTCATCCGAGGCCACCGCCGGGGCAAACTTGTTGAGAAAGTACTCATAAATGCGCCCGATGATGTCGTCCTGAATGTCGTTCAGGGCGCTGTTGTTGAAGATGCGCAGCAATTCCCACAAGAGTTCGTTCTTGAAAGACGTGTAGGTCTTGGGCAGCACGCCGCTCAGCTGAGGGCTTTCTGCTTCTATCAGCGTCATGGCGCGGTTGACCTTTTCGCCGATGTTGACTTTACCAGCTTCCAAGTTCAGCAGATATTCATAGCGTGCTTCTTCCGGCAGAAAGATAGCGCTTTTCTGCTGGAAGTCGATGGATTCCACCGGCAGTACACGCCCGTTGCGAACCGGGCGGTCTTTCATAATCTCGGCTTCCACATAGCGGAAGCGGCTATACGCATAGCGCAGGAAAATCAAGCCCAGCACGGGCATACAGTATTCCTGACTGGTCAGCTTGCTCTCTGCTCGGAGCAGGTCGGCGGATTCCCACAGCTCGCTTTCTAACTTGCGAAGGTTAATCATGGTGCATGTCCTCCAGTATATCACACACAGTGCGACCACACATGATGCGGCACTAACTCTATTATACCTCTTGAAGTGCATTCAGGTCAATTGCTAAATCAGCTTCGCCTTGCTTTTTGCATGAAATTTGCAAGGCGCCTACAGAAACTCTTATCGCTTGATGTGAATGAGTGGCCGAATGGAAAAGAACAAATTTTCAAAATGTACAGTATCATCTTTAGCGACTGCAAGGAGCAAAGCACACAAAAGCTGTATTCCGAGTTCCTTGCACGGAATGGAAATAATCAATCATTGAAAAAAGAACAGAATGCTGCCGATGAAACTGAAAAGACCGAGCAAAATGGCGAGGAAAATTTATTGCTGCCGCAGTCAGCAGTAGATTCGGAATCGGGAGCATTATCTTCCGAAAAAACAATGTGCAAGGAAAGTGAATGCGAGAATAAGCAGGATGAAGTAGCTGCTACTGCGGCTGAAGAAAATAATGCACACCAAAGACAAGCTGGAAAACTGTCCGATGGTGTTGCATTGGCTGAAGCACTATTGGCATGGACTTATGAGCAAAAGAAGAAAATGCAAAGTCAAGCAGAGCAGATTGCGGAACTAACATATGAGCTAAAAAAGAAGCAAACAGTGCTTGAAAATCAAGCTGCGCAGATTGCAGAGCTGAAAGAACGTACTGAAAAGCTGCTTGCGATAAAAATCAATCTTGAATCGGTCATTGAGACGGCTAAATCCGAAAACGAAAATCTAAAAACAGCGAAAGAAAAAGCGGAAAATACCATTGCACAGGTTCAACAGATGGCAGGAAACTCTGCAAAACAGGAGCTGGAAGGCTTTAAGGCAAAGCTGTCATCAGAAATGTCATATGCAATTAAGTGCTATCAGGACGGCTGTGCAGAGGATGAAAAGGCGGAGATTTATGGAGCTTTGCTTGAAGAAATGATTGATGTTCTCGCAAACAATGGTATTTCTGCGGAGGAATAATGAGTATGATTTCGTTTGGCATAGACTTTGGGACGACAAACACAGCGGTTGTTGGCTGTTTAACAACAGAAAACGGACTGACGACGACGGCTTATGGCGAAAACAATCAGCCTTTTCCTTCCTTGGTGGCGTTGCATCCGGAAAAAGATACGCTCTTTGGCAGTGAGGTGAAGAAACGGCGAAGTCAGCTGATTTCCGAGGGATACACGGTTCTCGCATCCTTCAAAACAATTCTGGGTTCGGGAAACAGTATCGCTGTCGGAAAGAAAAAGTATAGTCCGCTCGATGTAACTGCGTTGTTCCTTGCCTATATCAAGGAGCGTGTAGAGAAAATGGCTGGCTGTGCCATGAATGAGGCAGTCATGGCAATTCCTGTTGACTTCTCATCCGAGCAGCGCGCTGATTTGCGTGAGGCGGCACATAGGGCAGGAATATGTATCAAGTCGTTTGTGAGCGAGCCAACGGCAGCGTATGTTAAATGTCGGGATGAATTGGCTGGGGCAAGCAATGTCGCTGTTTTCGACTGGGGCGGCGGCACACTGGACATCAGCTTGATTTCTATCGAAAACAGAGAAGTATCAGAACTTGCAGTTGCAGGGATGCGTCTTGGCGGCAATGATATTGACCAGATGCTCGCACGCCATATCCATGCGAAAATTATGCGGCACGTATCGACGGCATGTCCTTTTGATAACTTATCCCCGAAAGAACGCGACGGCCTTCTTGACCGTGCAGAGGCAGCAAAAAAACGCTTGTCCTCCGATGAATCTGCGCCTGTGATGCTGATAAAATACGCGGGAAGACCCACTGTGCGAGAAAATGTGACATTGGATGAATTTTCAAAGCTGATTGATGCAAAAGTCAACGAAGCAATTCAGCTGCTTTTTTCGGCAGCGGATAAAGCAGGGGTCGCGCTGGGGCAGATGGATGCCATCTTAATGGTGGGCGGAAGTTGTGAGATGCAGGCGATTTACCAACGTATCGAAGAGATAGGGGAAGAGTATCACCTTGCCGTTTGCCGCCCGGAGCGTGTACAATGGTCTGTGGCTGGCGGAGCAGCAATTTTGTGCGAGAAAGAGCCGGTCTATAAGCTTTGCAGCGCTTTTGGCGTTTTGCTTTCTGATGATTCCTTTTATCCGGTGTTTTTACCCGGACAGGAAGCAACCTGCAAATCGCATGAGTTAGGCGAACTGCGAACTTCGCAGCTAATAACTTCTTATGGTGTGGGGACAATAGTCGATTTCAAAGAAGAAACAGCTATTATTGGTGGAGCTGATGACTGGAAACCGGCGGATGGAGATGACCCACGAATCTTACACTGTCACAGCTTGGAAAAGGTGCTACAGCGTGCTTACTTCGTAAAGCCTAAGTATGATAAGAAAAATCAAGCAATCTATGAGAAATCGTATAGTCGTGACATTCGTGCATATCGTTTCCCTGAAATTTTGTATTGTCCAGCATGTACATATCTGTGGAAGGACAAGCAGCTTGCTGGCTTGCAGAAAGGCGAACTGCGCTGTCCAGAATGCAACCATAGATTGGTTCCTTCACGTTTTATTGTTGCATGCCGTCATGGTCATATCGACGACTTTCCGTATTCACGATGGGTTCACCGAGGTGCCGCGTGTGAAAAAAATCAGGGAGGGGAACCTGAACGATTAAAGCTGTTCAATATTAATGGGCGAACAAACTTGGGCAGTCTGATGGTATCCTGTGAACTGTGTGGAAAAACACGCAGTATGCAAGAAGCGTTCGTTCCAGGGGCATTAGCAGCCGTGTATAAATGCGCTGGCCGCCAACCGTGGTTGGAACACGACGCTGATTCGCCATGCACAGAGAATGCTGTTGCTCGAATGAGAACATCCGCTGGTGTCTATATGCCCGTAAATATTAGCGCGCTGAACATTCCACCGTGGAGTACACAGGTCAACAAAATTCTATTTCGACATCTCGATGCGATGGAAGGAAAGAGTGATGAAGCGCTGCAATCCTATATAGAACGAAAAATCCGCCCGTATCTTCAGAAAATCTCAAACAAACAGATTCTGGATGCTTACCGCGTGCCGTGCACAGAAGAGGCCGCATCCTGCGTCGCTCAGAGAACTATATGAGGAAGAATACCGCGCACTTTGTGAAGAAACGGAAGATGAAAATGCGGATTTCAGTTCCAGACGAATTTCTCCTCCGAAAAAGTATCATATGCTGCTGGATAGTGTCACGGCAGTTGATTGCCTGACAGAAATTGTGACAATGGTTGGATTTACACGTTTGCAAGGCTGGGATGGAGACATGAATAGCCCTTGCTTAGCACCAATTTTTTCACGAAAGCAGCAACAATGGCTTCCGGCAATTGATATGCATGGCGAAGGAATTTTTATTCGGTTAAATGAAGAGAGAGTTTCAGATTGGGAAAAGCAAAACCAGCATATCTACCAGTTAATGATGGAGCGGATTCAAGAAAACAAAATCCACTGTGAAAATGCTTCGCCAAGGTATGTGCTGCTTCATACTTTTTCGCACTTATTGATTCGTTCGCTTGCAAAAATGTGCGGTTATCAATCGGCATCACTGAAAGAAAGAATTTATTCAACATATCCCAGCGGCGAGAATATGGCAGGGATTTTAATTTACACAGCTTCTTCTGATGTGGAGGGCAGTCTTGGCGGTCTTGTTGCGCAGGCTAAATCGGAGCATTTGGAGAAGATAATTGATGACTTGCTTGATGAGGCGGAATGGTGCTCTGGCGACCCGCTTTGCATGACATCAACGGGTATCAATGGACAGGGGTTATATGGACTTAACTATGCCGCATGCCATCAATGCACATTATTGCCTGAGACTTCTTGTGCTATGCGCAATCTTCTGCTTGACAGGGCTGCGCTGATTGGGAGGACAGAAGATGGCACGGTTGGGTTCTTTATATTATAAGGCGGGCTTTTGTATTTCAAGCGACGAGAGCATTCTCCATAAAATTCGACATTTCACCTTGCCGAATGTCTGTAAGTGTGGTAAAATACACACGACGTAACGAATTATGCCATTTTAGGCGATGCTATCAGCAAAGGGGGGCACACCATGATTATCAAGTGTAAAATGTGCGGCGGGGACATTGACTTCATTCCGGGCGCGACGTACGGGACGTGCGAGTACTGCGGCAGCACGTCGACGATTCCGCAGGCGGAGGACGAGAACAAGCTGAACCGCTACAACCGCGCGAATCACTTCCGGCGGCAGTGCGAGTTCGACAAGGCGGTTGCGGCGTACGAGAAAATTCTGGAGCAGGACGACACGGATGCCGAGGCGCACTGGGGCGCGGTCATCAGCCGATTCGGCATTGAGTACGTTGAAGATCCGGCAACGCATCAGCGAATCCCAACGTGCCATCGCGTGCAGGTGGCGTCGATTCTGACGGACGAGGATTATCTCGCGGCGGTGGAGAACGCGCCGGATGAGGAGAGCCGCCGCATCTATCAGGAGGAAGCGGCGCGGATTGCAGAAATCCAGAAGGGGATTCTGGCAATTTCTGCCAACGAGAAGCCGTATGACGTGTTCATCTGCTACAAGGAGACGGACGAGAACGGTCAGCGGACGCGCGACAGCCAATGGGCGCAGGATGTCTATTATGGGCTGACCGAGCAGGGCTTGAAGGTGTTCTTCAGCCGCATCACGCTGGAGGACAAGCTTGGGCAGCAGTACGAGCCGTACATCTTCGCGGCGCTAAACAGCGCGAAGGTGATGGTCGTCGTCGGCAGCCGTCCGGAGTACTTCAACGCCGTGTGGGTGAAAAACGAGTGGAGCCGCTATCTGTCGCTGATGAAGCACGACCACAAGCGGCTGCTGATTCCGTGCTATCGGGATATGGATCCGTACGACCTGCCGGAAGAACTGTCGATGCTGCAAAGTCAGGACATGAGCAAAATCGGCTTCATGCAGGACTTGCTGCGCGGGATTCAGAAGGTGATGCAGCAGCCGACGAGCGCGCCGCAGGGGGTGCGCGTGGAGACTGCGACGGTGGAAACCAATGCGCCGGGCGTGACGAGCCTGCTCAAGCGTGCCGCGCTGTTCCTGGAGGACGGCGACACCGCGAGTGCGCGCGAATACTACGACCGCGTGCTGGACATTGACCCGGAGTGCGCCGAAGCCTACATGGGCAAGGTGTGCGCTGAAACGGGCTGCCGCAAGGAAAGCGACCTTGGCGCGCTGAATTACTGCGTGGACATGCGCGGCGACTGGCAGAAGGCGGTTCGCTTTGCGTCGGCGGCACAGAAGCAGAAATACGAGGGCTATATGGCGAACGTGCGGGCGCGGGTGGAGGAGCACTGCCACGAATTGGCGATTGACTGCGCCTGTGCGGTGGCAGTCGGGCGCGGCAGCTGTGCGAAGATGGACGACGCGCTGAAGTCCTACCGGGCGAATTGCCTGACAAAGGGCAGCGAATCCACCGATTACAGCGCGGAGGAGAATGCGTCGTGGCACTTGGCGGGTTACCAGAGCATCCGGAACACGCTGGCGCAGATGATAGCGGACAACGACCCGCGCGACGTGACCGAAGGCATGCTGAAAGTCGCGGCGGCGATGTTTGGGCAAATCAAGGGAGAAGAGGAGCGCGCCCAGCAGTGCCTTGTGCTGGCGGAACAGGCGCGGCAGAAGGTGATTTACGAAAAAGCAAGCGCAAGGAGAGCGGCAATCGGAATGCCGGACTTGATGGATGCGGCGGATTTGGAAGCGCTCGCCAAACAGTTTGGGCAGATTCCGGGCTACAAGGATGCGAAGCGGCAGGCGGAGCAGTGCTTGCAGGACGCGGAGAATGTTCGCGAAAACGCCTACAACGACGCGGTAAAGGCGATGCAGGAAGCCGAGCGAAGCAGCTGCAAGTGGAGAGAAGCCATTCAGATGCTGGCACGCGAGGGGCTGAACGGCTACCGCGACGTGGAGGAGCTGCGGAAGCAAGGCGAGCAGCTGTATGAGGAATGCAGGAACGCGGAGGAGAAGGAAAGAAAAGCAAAAGAGCGGAAAAATAAAAGATTGACGGTCGCTTTTGTGCTGGTGGTGCTGATTGCGTGTGTAGTGGGCTGGTTTGTGGTGACGCGGGTTATCCCGAATAATAAGTACCAGCGGGCGGTGACACTGCGCGAAAATGGGCAGTATGATGATGCAATTGCAGCGTTTGCAGAGTTGGGGGATTATAGCGACGCTGCGGCGCAAATTACGGAAACGAAATACCAGCAAGCAGTGTCCTTACGCGAAGCGGGAGAATATGAATCTGCCATTGCTGTTTTTGCATCATTGAATGATTATCGTGATGCTGAAACACAAATTGAGGAGATGAAGCAGGAAAAGTATCAACAGGCAGTGACGCTGCGCGAGAATGGGCAGTATGAAGCGGCGATTGCTGCGTTTGAGAAACTGGGGGATTACAGTGACGCAGAAGTGAAAATAAAGGAAATAAAGTATCAACAGGCAATGGCATTGCGCAGAAGTGGACAATATGACGAGGCAATTGCTGCGTTTACGGCGCTGGGAAATTATGGCGATGCAGAAATGCAAATAAAAGAAGTTAAGTATCAACAAGCAGTAGAATTGCGTGAAAATGGGCAGTATGATGATGCGATTGTTGCGTTTACAGAGCTGAAGGATTACAGTGATGCGAAAACGCAAATTGCGGAAATGAAATACCAGCAAGGGAAGGCGTTTCTGAATGTGATGGATTACGATAATGCAGCCAGAATCCTGATTACGATCAAAGGGTATAAAGATGTTGACAAGCTACTAACAGAAAATGATGATATTATGGCAATATCGGCAGAAATAATGCTTGATACGAAATTTACAGTAGGAAACTATGTTACCTTTGGAACATATCCGCAAACAGCATTAGGTAATGATCAAACGCCGATTGAATGGTTAGTTTTGGCGCGAGATGGAAGGCAGGCGCTACTCATCAGTCGCTATGGGCTGGATGCAAAGCCATACAACACAAAACTTTCCAGCACAACATGGGGAAAATGCACATTACGAACATGGTTGAATGATACATTTCTCAACAAGGCGTTTAGCTCAACCGAACAAACAGCAATTTTAACAACAGATGTTGACAACAGCAAACAGCAGTGTTACAGTGGGTGGAATCCGAGTAGAGAAAATGATACTAAAGATAAAGTATTCTTACTAAGCTATGCAGAAGCAAATAAATACTTTGGTATCCAATATGTGGGGACTAATGTGGCGAGCCAGAAAGCCCGTGTGGCACCAACTGCCTACATTGAGGGGAAGATATATACATACAATGAAAGCAAGACGATAGATGGCCAGAATGCAGGAACTTGGTGGCTTCGGTCGCCTGGGAAAAAAAGCTTGGATGCGTCTGTTACGACTGCAAGTGGTATGTTTAATAGTAGCGATGTAAATCTTGTTGAGATTGTCCGTCCTGCGCTGTGGGTAAGTATTGATTCACCCATCTTCCGGCAGTGATGCTTTTCGCGGCGACTTCCTTCATGCGGAAGCCGCCGCGTTTTTGTCACATCCGGGCATAAAACCCGCAAAGCCCCCTGTAACCACTTGCAAAGCGGGTACACATGCAGTATAATCAAAGTGGAATGTTTTCCTTTCACATGCACAATTTCCAACATGAGGAATGAGATAGAGGAGGAACTGCTGTTATGAGTAAATTCGTTATCGCCTGCCCTGTCTGCCACCAGTATGTGCAGGCCAGCACGGGTCTGTTCGCAAGCCGCCGCGTCCGCTGCGCGTGCGGCAATATCATTGATGTCAAAACCGAAAGGTTAGCCAGCCGCAAGTGCCCGTCCTGCGGCAATCAGGTCGTTTTCGATCAGGCGGACGGGGTGGATGCCCGCTGTCCGGTGTGCCAGTCGGCGCTGATGGTGGGGGAAGCCGTGTCGTTCCGCTGCCATCGGTGCGGCTGCCAGCTGAACGCGGACAGCACGGTGGATGAGGTGGACTGCCCCGTCTGCGGTGCGGTGAACGACGTACAGGCGGAGGTGAAGAAGGCGCAGGTGCGCGCGGAGGGCATTCCGGCGGTCATCCGCTATGAGGGCGACAATCAGACGATTGTGTGGAAGCACCCGCTGACGGATTTCACCACGGGAACGCAGCTGATTGTGCACGAAAGTCAGGAAGCCGTGTTCTTCCGCAACGGCGAAGCGCTGGATTCCTTTCCGGCGGGACGCTACACGCTGGAAACCGCCACGCTCCCCAAGATGAACAGCATCTACCGGCTGCCGACGCAGGGCACGCCCTTCCGTGCGGAGGTCTATTTCGTCAACCTGACGACGCAGCTGGGCATCAAGTGGGGCACGCCGAGCAAAGTCGGCATGTTTGACCCGGTGACGGGCATCCATGTGGAACTGGGGGCGTCGGGCGCGTTTAACCTGCGGGTCAGCGACGCGCGGCGGCTGCTCATCCGCGTCGTCGGCACGGCAGCGGGGCTGAAGCAGGAGGAAGTCTTTAACCAGAACGGGCTGGGGTACTTCCGCACGCTCATCATGACGCAGGTGAAGGCGAATCTGGCGAAAATCATCAAGAGCAACCACATTTCCGTCCTGGAGCTGGACGAGCATCTCGACACCATCAGCCGCGGTCTGCGCGACGCCATCAACGCGGAACTGGCATCGTACGGGCTGGAAGTGCCGGAATTTTACGTCAGCAACATCGTCACGCCGGACGACGACCCGAATTTCCGCCGCATGAAGCAGCAGCACGCGGATTTGTACCTGAAAACGCGCGACGAGGAAATCCGCAAAGCCGAGGCGGAAGCCGCGTTCGAGCGCAAGGCGGTGGAGGCGCAGACGGAAGCCCGCCTGAAAACCATCACTGCGCAGGGTGATGCCGACGCAGCGCGAATCGCGGGTCAGGCGCAGGCGGACATCTACCGGATGCAGGCGGAAGCCGAGGCGCAGGAGATGCGCATGAAGGGCTACACCTACCAGCAGGAGACGAGCCGTCAGGTGGGTCTGGAAGCCATGCGCAACGGCGGCGCGGCGGGCGGCATCAGCGGAATGGCAAGCGATGCAATGCAACTTGGCGTTGGGCTGGGCGCGGTCGGCAGCGTCATTGGCATGACGAAGGACGCGATTCAGCCGGTAATGCAGAGCGCCTTGACCCCGGAAGCTCCCGCCGTCGAGGGCTGGACGTGCACCTGCGGTAAGGCGGGCATCACGAGCAAATTCTGCCCGGAATGCGGCGCGAAGAAGCCCGAAGCGTGGGACTGCGCGTGCGGGCAGACGGGCATCACGAGCAAATTCTGCCCGAATTGCGGTGCAAAAAAGCCCGAAACGTGGAACTGCGCCTGCGGACAGGCGAACATCAGCAGCAAATTCTGCCCGAACTGCGGCAAGAAGCGGGAGGACTAAGCAATGAAACTGAGCAAGCACGCATGGACAATCTGGGGGATTCTTCTGGTGGTGGCACTTGTGCTGATGGTGCTGATTCCGTTCAGCCGGACGGCATCGTGGTGGATTGCGGCTATCTGCACCGTGCTGATGTTCCTGCTGGCGGCGTGGACGTTCTATGCCGCGTTCCGCAAGGATGGCTTGGAGAGCAAGATCCTGGGCTGGCCGATTTTCAAGGTGGGCGCGGTGGCGCTGGCGGTACAGGTCGTTCTCGGCTTTGCGCTGATGGGGCTGGCGGCGCTCTGCCCCGCGTGGGTGACGGTGCTGGCGGAGGTGCTGATTTTCGCCGTGACGGGCATCTGCCTGACGGTGAAGGATGCCGCGCGCGTGGTGGTATCGCAGAGCGAAGCGCACATGGCGGACAGCACCGCCGCGTGGAAGGTCATCCGGCAGAAGGCGAACGCGCTGGCCGCATCGGGGGATGTGGACATGAAGCGCCTTGCGGAGGAAATTCGCTTCGCCGACCCGATGCCCACGAGCCTCGACGGGGAGATTGCGGCGCAGGTGGATGCGCTGGCGGCAGGGAAGAATCCCGAAGCCATCAGGCGTTTGATGGCGGCGCTGGCGCAGCGCAAAGTGATTGCAAAGCAGGAGAAAACGGGAAAGTAAATCATGATTATCAAGTGCAAAATGTGCGGCGGGGACCTTGCCTTTGAGCCGGGCAGCACCGTCTGCGAATGCGAATACTGCGGCAGCAAGCAGACCATCCCCAGCGCGGACAATGAGAAGAAAACCAACCTGTTCAACTGCGCGAATCGCCTGCGCATGAACAGCGAGTTCGACAAGGCATCCGGCGTGTATGAGCAGATTGTGGCGGAGTTCCCCGAAGAGGCGGAAGCGTACTGGGGCTTGTGCCTGTGCGCGTACGGCATCGAGTATGTGGATGACCCTGCCACCGGCAGCAAGATTCCCACCTGCCACCGCACCCTGCCGACCTCCATCATGGAGGACAGCAACTTCGAGCAGGCGTGCGACTACGCCGACCCCGTCGCGCGGAAGGTCTACCGCGAGGAAGCGAAAACCATCGACCGCATCCAGAAGGATATTCTGTCGATTGCGCAGAACGAAACGCCCTACGATGTGTTCATCTGCTACAAGGAGACCGCCGAGGACGGCAGCCGCACCGAGGACAGCGTGCTGGCGCAGGATGTTTACGAGGCGCTGACCGCCAAGGGTTTGAAGGTGTTTTTCAGCCGGATTACGCTGGAGGACAAGTTGGGCACGCAGTACGAGCCGTACATCTACGCGGCGCTGTCCTCCGCGAAGGTGATGCTGGCGTTCGGGACGACGTACGAATACTATGATGCGGTTTGGGTGAAGAACGAGTGGAGCCGCTTCCTCGGGATGATGAAGGCGGACAAGCGGAAAGTGCTGATTCCGTGCTTCAAGGGGCTGGATGCGTATGACATGCCCAAGGAATTTCGAGGCTTGCAGGCGCAGGACATGGCGAAGCTGGGCTGGATGCAGGATCTTGTGCGCGGCGTGGAGAAGCTGTGCGGGAAGGGCGAAACGGCGGCCACAGTGGTGCAGAAAACCGTTGTGCAGGAAGTGCAGGAGAGCGGCAAAGCGGACAATCTGATGAAGCGCGTGTACCTGTATCTGGAAGATGAGGATTTTGAGAAGGCAAGCGAATATATTGACAAAGTGCTGGATGTGGATGCGGAGTATGCCCCGGCGTATGTGGCACAGATTTTGGTGGTAAATAAGCTGACCAAGGAAGCAGATTTGACGACACTGCGTGTGTCGATTGACGATGACCCGACATGGAAAAAAGCGCTGCGATTTGCGAATGAGGAACAGAAGCAGCGGTATTTGGGGTATGCGAAGCAGATTAGTGTGAATGAAGCGTATGACAAAGAGCAAAGGCGGTTGGCGAGAGAACGCAGGGTGAAGCAGAAACAATATCACAGAGCACTTTCGGCAATGAACCAAAAAGACTATCCTGTGGCATTACTGATATTCAAGAAGTTTGGAGATTATGAAGAGAGCAGGAAACTTTTTTAGCAATGTATTAGTGAATATCGGAATGCGCTTGCAACACAATTGGAGGATTCCAACAAGGCGAAGCTCCTTTTAGCACAGAAAGAGTTAACGGAAGCAACACAGCAAGTTGACTTAACACAGAAAAAATCAAGCGAGCTGACAAATGCAACATTAGAAGCAGAAAATCGAAAAAATAAGCTTCAAGAACAAATTTCCCGTCTTAATGGGGAAATCGACGAACTTCGTGGATTATTTATCGGAAGAAAAAAACAGATGCTTATAAATGAACTCACGTCTTTGGAAAGAGAACAGACAGAAATAGAACAGCAGCAATGCTGGAGTGAAAAAGAGACAGCGAAAGCACATGTAGAATTACAAGCAGCAAAAAACGCATTGGTGCAAGCACAAATTTTGCTAAAAGCAGCTGAAGAAGAACAGAAATTAGAACAACCTTCTTGGACAGATGAAGAAATTGAAGCGAAAGCGATAGAAGTAGCTACTCAGGCGGGAAAATACGTTACTTTTGGTCACTATCCGCAAACCAAGTCGGGAGATGATGATAATCCTATTCAATGGCTAATTCTGGAGCGCGATGGACAGAATGCACTACTTATCAGCAAGTGTGGGCTGGATACAAAACCGTATGATACAAACGAGAATGGCACCACATGGGAAAAAAGCACGCTACGGATGTGGCTAAATGCTATATTCTACAATAAGGCATTTAACAGTGCTGAACAAGCGATAATACTGACAACAAGCGTTGATAATAACAAAGAGCAGTGTTACAGTAGCTGGAGCAAGAATGACGGCAATAACACGCAGGACAAGATTTTTTTGCTAAGTTATGCTGAAGTGAAAAAATACTTCGATGTTGTATACTGGAAGAATGCTGGACCGAAGGAAAATAAAAAGCCGCGCATAGCACCGACGGCGTATGCAATAGCACAAGGTGCGTCTACATTCTCCCTCTACAAGGCTGTTGATGGCGCAGATAGTGGGTGGTGGTGGTTGCGGTCGCTTGGACAGAACGGAATTGAGGTTGCGGCTGTGGGTGCCAGCGGTTGCCTTCATAGTTTTAGTGCCTACGAAACATCTGCTTCTATCCGCCCTGCCATGTGGGTCAATATCGACTCGTTAATCAAACAAGTCTAAATCAGCCTATTTCAAAATTTCATCCAATCAGGAGCGCCGCCCCCCTCTGCAACTCCCCGTCCTCTCAATTGCATACAACCAACTAAGCCCGCCGACCGCCTGTACAAATCACAGGCAGCCGACGGGCTTGCTTTATTGCTTTCTTGCTTTATTTCGCTTGATACACCATTTCCGCCTGCTTCTGCGCAATCAGGCACAGTTCCGCCGCCTTGAAGGCGTGCGCCTGCGTCATCGCGTTTTCCGTGCGGTTCAGGCTGTCCAGAATCAAATCACCAAAGAACGGGTAGCCCGTCAAGCCGGTCGCGTTGATGTACTGCTCGCCTTGGTCGTTGACGAGGAACACATGGTTGCCGCCGTCGCGCTCCGTACCGACATCCACATACTTGCGGATTTCAATGTACCCCTTCGTGCCGATGATGATGGTGCGCCCGTCGCCCCACGTCCGCAGGCCGTCCGGCGTGAACCAGTCCACGCGGAAGTAGAACGTCGTGCCGTTTGCACCGTTGATGGCGCAGTCGCCGAAGTCGTCCAGCTCCGGGTACTGCGGATGCGCGTAGTTGGCAATGCGGCTGCGGGAGACTGTGCCGTCCTCCTCGCCCGCATAGAACAGGTACTGCTCGATTTGGTGGCTGCCGATATCGCAGAGGATGCCGCCGTACTTCTCCTTTTCAAAGAACCACTGCGGCCGCCCTGCCGCGCCCAGCCGATGCGGCCCGAAGCCCTCCACATGAATGACCTTGCCGATAGCGCCCTGCTCAATCAGGTTGCCCGCCAGCACCGCGCCTTCCACATGCAGCCGCTCGCCGTAATAGACCATGTACTTCTTGCCCGTCTGCGCCACCATCTTCTTGGCGCTGTCCAGCTGCTCCAAGGTGGTGAAGGGCGCTTTGTCGGTGAAGTAGTCCTTGCCCGCCTGCATGGCGCGCAGCCCCAGCGCACAGCGCTCGTTTGTAATCGCCGCGCCGCAGACCATGTTCGTTTCTTTGTCGTTAAGCAGTTCTTCCTCGCTCCGGGCGACTTTCACCTGCGGGTACGCCTTCACGAACGCCTCCACCTTCTTCGGATCGGGGTCGTAGACGTACTTCAGCGTGCCGCCCGCTTCCAGCAGGCCGTTTGTCATGCCGTAGATGTGCCCGTGGTCAAGGTGTGCGGCGGAAAAGATAAATTCTCCCGGCTTCACGACGGGCTGCGCCTTGCCTTTGGGCGCATAGTTCATGCCGTCAGATACTTTCATCGTGATGACCTCCCATTATTTCTGCTGATAATCGCTGCCGAGCGTAATCGTGCCGTCAAGCGAAGCGGCAGACGTGGTTTTCTCGTAGAAATGCGGCACGGCGCGCATCATGCCTTCCACCGTGTAGAACGGGTCGTCCTTTTGCAGCGGCAGCGTGACTGTCTGCTTTGTTGCGCCTGACTTGTAGACGGCTGTAATCAGCTCAATCGTCCGGCGGCCATCCTCGCCGCCAATTGCGGGCAGGGTGTCCTTTTCCAGCGCGGAGAGGACGTTTTCCAATTCGCCTGCGTGCCCCTCGTAGGGAAGCTGCGGCTGCGCATCCACAAAATCGCGGATTTTCTGCTCCAATTCGGTGTTTTCAATCGGGAAGCCGTTCGGTTTGGAGATGGACGCGTACACGCTGAACGGCGCGGCGACTTTCGCCTTTTCGCACTGGAAGACCAGCTCCTGCTCTTCGCCGTGATGCACGACGGAGGCTGTCAGCTGCGCCAGCGCGCCCGGATATTGCAGCACGGACAGCGACAAATCCTCCACCTCAGCGTTGTCGTGCGCGACGTTCGCCATCACGCTCGTCACGGCCTGCGGAAGTCCCATCATCCAGCACAGCATGTCAATATGGTGGACGGCGTGGTTCAGCGTGCAGCCGCCGCCCTCCTTCTCCCATGTGCCGCGCCACCACAGGTCGTAGTAGCAGTGACCGCGCCACCATGCTGATGTGACGGATGCGCACAGCACTTTGCCCGCAAGTCCGCTGTCCAGCAGTTTCTTCAGGTTGCTGATGGGCTGGCGGAAGCGGTTCTGGGCGATAATCGCGAGTTTCTTGCCGCTTTCATCGCGGGCGCGGAGCATTTCGTCGCACTCTTCCAGCGACGCTGCCATCGGCTTTTCGCAGACGACATTCTTGCCCGAACGCAGGCTGTTGATGGAAATGCTGGCGTGGACGTACGGCGGCGTGCAGACATCCACCAAATCAATATCCTTGCGTGAAAGGATTTTTTGGTGGTCGTCATAGACCTCCGCTTCGGTCAGGTGATAATCCTCCTTCATCTTCTGCGCCTTTTCCGGCACAATGTCCACCAGCGCCACAATCTTGCAGCGCTCCGGGAAGCGCAGGTAGGCTTCCACATGGGCGTGGGAAATGTTGCCCGTACCCACAATGGCAATCCGAATCATGGCATTCGCTCCTTCTTCAATACTCAACGCTGCGTGATGCGTTATCTGCATGATAGCACATTGACATCAAGATTTCTATGCGAATCTTGTTTTCAATTCGGCGGATTTGGCAGATTGTCGTCCTAATCAGACAAAACAGCAATTAGTGTCCGCCGCTGCGCTGCTTGCGGTAGGCGTTCGGAGCCATGCCCGTCATCCGCCGGAAGCTGCGCAGAAAGCCGGAATAATCGCCGAATCCGCTGCGGTCGGCTACTTCACTCAGGCTCATGTCCGTCAGCAGATTCTCCTTCGCCAGCTGCACGCGGCGGTAGAGGATGTATTCGTAGACGCTGCGCCCGGCGTAGCTTGTAAACTCGTGCGAAAGGTACGATACGCTGATGGCGAAGCGGCGCGCAATGTCTTCCAATTTTAACGGTTCGGTGAAGTGGTCATTGATGTATTGCAGCACATCGAAAATCACATCGTTGACAACGCTTGGCTGAATAGGAGCGGTTGTTCCTTGCACGGCTTGGCAAACCATGACCATGAAGTCGATGATGCGCCCGTAATTGCGGAACTGCACCATCTCGTCCGGCATGTCCTGCTGCGCGGAGATGTCTATCAGCAGCTGTTTGCACGCCAGCGCATCCGCCTGCGGCAGTTCATGGTAGAATTTTCCGGCCTGCAGGCGGCTGTCGAAGTAACGCTGGAGGTCAATCTGCCCGAAGCCAAGCTTTCGCAGCGTTTCCGGGCGCAGATACAGGAAGCCGCGCTCGTAGTTCTGCAGCGAACTGCCGCCCACCAGCCCGTGCATCCGAAACGGCGGCATGATAATCAGCTGATTGTTTTGCAGCGGAAACACGCTGCCGTCCACATAGTAGACCTTGCCGCCATGATAGTGGATGTAAAATTCGTAGAAATCGTGGCAATGCAGCCCGCCGACGGTGTGGCGCTCTGCTACGGCATAGCACGCTTCGTACTCCGCGTCCTCGCGCCCCATCGCGTTGTAGCCGTTGATAGTTTCCGCAAATTTCATCGCTTCAGCTCCTTTCGGGGTTCGGATGTTTTGATTATACAGCAGGATTCACATATTTTCAAGCAGGATTTACATTGAATTGCGCAACTTATGTCGGCTATAATTAAAATAACGATACGGAAACGGAGCGTGACGTTTCCGTAACAGGCTGCCTCGTGCAGCGTCTCCCGTGGTTTCCCGTTGGCAGTGTCGGTCGAGTGCCGACTGATGCTGCTGAAAAAACAGCAGGTGTTTGCGTGGATTCAATTTTGCATCCCGCAAAAGAGCGTTTCTTTTCTACACTCCTGTGGAAACCATAATTCATCAGAAATGGAGGTTTTTGCTTATGACAAATCCCGCGAAAGCCGCTGCCACGGTGCATCCGCGCCGCAAGCGCAAGAAACACTGGCTTCAGCGCGACTGGCGGCTGTACCTGATGCTGCTGATTCCAATTGTCTGGTACATTCTGTTCTGCTACAAGCCGATGGCGGGGCTTCAAATTGCTTTCCAGAAGTATAACATGTTCAATCCCGCCAAGAGCAAGTGGATTTGGCTGGACAACTTCAAGTTCGTTTTCGGCATGAGCGACTTTGGCATCGCGCTGAAGAACACACTGATTCTCAACGGGCTGGACTTGCTCTTCGGCTTCCCCGTCCCGATTATCCTCGCCATCCTGCTCAACGAAATGCGAACGCCCATGCTCAAGAAGTTTTCGCAGACGATGCTGTACCTGCCGCATTTCCTCTCGTGGGTCATCATCGGCGGCATGGTGCTGCAGATCTTTGCGCCGACGTCGGGCGTCATCAACTCCACGCTTCTGCGCTGGGGCTGGATTTCCGAGAACATTCCTTTCCTGACGGATGGCCCGACGTGGACGTTCACCTATGTGCTGGTCGGCGTGTGGCAGTCGATGGGCTGGGGCACGATTCTCTACCTTGCGGCGATTACCGGCCTGGACATGAACCTCTTTGAAGCGGCGCGCATTGACGGCGCGAACAAGCTCCAGCAGATTTGGCATGTCACCCTGCCCGGCATCCGTTCCACCATTGTCGTTCTGCTGATTATGAACATCGGGCGTATGATGTCCATCGGCTTTGACCGCCCGTTTATCATCGGCAATACCAAGGTCAAGGACTACTGCGACGTCATTTCCACTTTCGTTTACCGCGCCGGCATTACCAACAGCCAGTTTGCCCGCGCAACCGCCATTGGTCTGTTCCAGTCCATCGTGGGCTTGGTGCTGATTACGGGCGCAAACACCGTTTCCCGCCTGTTCGACGAACAGAGTATTTGGTAAGAGGGGAGGATTTGTCATGACTGCGATTTCCACACAGGCGCATATTTGCCCTGAGAAGAAGAAGAAACTCGGTGTAGGGCAGATTATCCTCATCATCGTGATGATGCTCTTCGTGCTGATCTGCACGCTGCCCTTCATCAACGTCATTGCCATGTCGATGTCCTCCAAGTCTGCGATTCTGCGCGGTGCAGTGTCGTTCTGGCCGGTGGAATTCAACGTCGATGCCTACAAGCTCATCGTCAGCGACAATTCGATGTGGCACAGCCTGCTCTATACCATCGAACTGACGGTAATCTACACCGTGCTGGCGATGGTAATGACGATTCTGGTGGCGTTTCCGCTGTCCATGCGTCGCCTCAAGGGGCAGCGCGTCATCATGTTCTTCATCGTCTTTACCATGTACTTCTCCGGCGGCACGATTCCGATTTACCTGAACGTGAAGGAATTCGGAATGCTTGACAGCATGTGGTCGCTGATTATTCCGGGGCTGATTTCCACGTTCAACGTCATCATCCTGAAGAATTTCTTTTCTTCCCTGCCGTATGAGCTGGTGGAGGCGGCGTCGATTGACGGTGCGACGGATTTCCAAGTCCTCACCCGCATCTTCCTGCCGCTGAGCTTCTCCTCGCTGGCGACGCTTTCCCTGTTTTACGCAGTCGGCAAATGGAACAGCTTCAACGATGCGCTGTACTACATCACCTCGCGTGAGCTGCAGCCCTTGCAGCTCAAGCTGTACAACCTCATCAAGGGCAGCCAGTCGGTGGAAGTCGCCGTCGCGGAGGGCAGCTCGAATGACCTGAGCACCAACGTGTCCGAATCCATTCAGTCCGCAACCATCATTTTCGCGACGCTCCCCATCCTGATTGTGTACCCGTTTGTGCAGCGCTACTTCGTGGCGGGTGTTACGATGGGCGCAGTCAAGGGCTAATACTAATTCTCATCTAAACCATGACATTCGCACAGCATCTTTTTCGCCCCGGCTTTGCTTCGTTCCGCTCGCGCGTACCTCCAGTACGCCTCGCTTCACTCAGCTTTGCCGGAACGAAAAATCTGCTATGCTCGATGCCATGTTTTAGAATCGAATTAGTATCATCATCCCACATTCCCATTGGAACGGGCGGCAAAAGCCGTTCAAGATAGAAAGGAGTACCCCTATGAAAAAGTTTCTGGCTCTGGTTTGCACGCTGTGCCTGCTGCTGACGGCGCTTCCGCTGACGGCACTGGCGGCGGATGACGATTGGGTAACGCTCAACGTCGAAATGTATGACCGCTCCATCGCAGGCTTCAATGTGGAGGACTGCTGGCAGCTGCGCTACATTCAGGAGAACTTCGGCGATCCGAACCACATCAAGATCAACTGGATTCCCGTTTCCCGCTGGGAGGAAGGCACGATCCTCTCCACCCGTCTGGCGGGCGGCACCGCGCCGGATATCTGCATGACTTACGGCACGGATTTGGTGCAGCAGTACATCGACATGGGCGGCATCATGCCGCTGGATGACCTGCTGGCGGAATACGGTCAGGAACTGACGGCATTCCTCGGCGACGAAGTGCTGCAGTACGGTCAGTACGACGTGGGCGACGGCAAAGAGCAGTATTTCCTGCCCGCGCGCCGCATCGTCGTCGCGACGCAGAGCATGTTCATCCGCAAGGACTGGCTGGAAAAGCTGGGCATGGAAGTTCCCACGAACGTGGAGGAGCTGTATGCCTACCTGAAGGCGGCGAAGGAGCAGAAGCTGGGCGGTGACAACACCATTCCGTATTCCTCCGACCTGTACGCGGCTGACCCCTTCTACGGCTGGATTTACCAGATGGATGCCTTCCTTGATTACAGCCAGATTACCGAAGAAGACTGGGTGGCGAACTTCAAGTTCCACTACATGCTGCCCGGCGCGAAGGAAGCGCTGCGCTGGATGAACAAGTTCTTCAACGAAGGTCTGGTTTCCGATTACTTCGGCATTGAGAACTCCAAGCAGACCGACAGCGACCGCGTGAACGGCTATGACGGCTTCTGGGTTGGCAACTGGGATGCCCCGTGGCGCATGGAAAAGTCCTACGCGCAGGATTTGGCGAAGAATGTCCCCGGCGCAAGCTGGATCGCCTGCGACCCCTTCAAGCCCGAAGCCGGCACGACCCCGCATGAAACCTACACCGCCGCTGGTCAGGCGATTTTCATCCCCGCGTCTGTGGATGAAAAGGTTGCGGTTGCCGCGATTAAGTACCTGAACTGGATGTGCAAGCCGGAATCCCTGTACGCGCTCCAGAACGGCGAAATGGGCTACAACTACACCACCGTCAACGAAAACAACATTCCGACCGACCTGAAGAACATCAACGACACCGACGACGCGCACAAGATGCACGCGACCGACGGCGCACCGATTTGCAACGGCTTCTACTACGGCTCTGACGAGCTGAACTACGCCGCGACCGCTATGGGCTTCCCCGGCTACGAAGACGTTGTGGCGGACAGCCTTGTGATTTCCAATGACGGCGCTTACGAACCTGTCAGCTTCACCCGTACCATTCAGTCCCGCATCGACTATGGCACGACCATCATCTCCAAGGAAGCGGAACTGCTGGTTCAGGTTGTGACCTGCAAGCCGGAAGATTTCGACGCAACGTGGGATAAGTACATCAACGAGATTCTTTCCGCCGGCGGTCAGCAGATTATTGACGAGCAGCGTCAGGCGTACAAGGATGGCGCATACCGCGGCTTCTATCCCATGAAGCAGGAGTAATAAGCGCACGCAAACTTCACAAAAAAAGGGGGCTGCGTCTTGGACGCAGTCCCTTTTTTCGGAATAACCCCCCTGATATTTCTGTTCTTCCCTGATTGAAATTGACAAAGAGTCTGCTTGGCTCTATGATGGGAGTGTTTCGGTATGCTTCGACTTGGAATCATCGGTGCGGGCGGCATTGCCAGCCTGCATACCCACAACATCCTGAGCGGCAAATGCCCGGAAGTGCAGCTGACCGCCATGGCAGACCGCAAGGAAAGCCGCCGAGAGTGGATTCGCGCAACCGTGCCGGACGCTGCGGTTTTCTGCGAGGGCAGCGATTTGATTGCGTCCGATACCTGCGACGCAGTGCTGATTGCAACGCCGCACTATCAGCATCCGACGCTGGCGATTGAGGCGTTCCGCCATGGAAAGCATGTCCTGTGCGAAAAGCCGGCGGGTGTGTACACCTTGCAGGTGCGGGACATGATCGCGGAGGCGGATAAGCATCCCGAACTGACCTTCGGCATGATGTTCAACCAGCGCACGAACTGCGTCTACCGCAAGGCGAAGGCGCTGATTGACAGCGGCGCACTGGGTGAAATCAAGCGCATGATCTGGGTTGTGACGGACTGGTATCGCACGCAAAGCTACTACGATGCCGGGGCGTGGCGCGCAACGTGGGATGGCGAGGGCGGCGGTGTGCTGCTCAATCAATGTCCGCATCAGCTGGATTTGCTGCAATGGCTCTGTGGGCTGCCCGTGCGGGTGCGCGCCGCCTGCCATGAGGGGAAATGGCACGACATCGAGGTGGAGGACGACGTGACCGCTTATCTGGAATTTGCAAACGGCGCAACGGGCACGTTCATTGCATCCACGGGGGACGCGCTGGGCGAAAACCGGCTGGAAATCATCGGAACGCGCGCGCGGATTCGCATCGAGAACGACCAATTGACGCTGGATACGCTCGGCGTGGATGAGCGCGACTGGTGCCCCGTGTGCAAAGAGCCGTTCGGCGTACCGGATATTCAGCACGAAATCGTGCAGACAGACGGCGAAAATCCGCAGCACGCGGGCGTGTTGAACGCCTTCGCAGCGCACATCCTGCACGGTACGCCGCTTGTTGCCGACGGGCGCGAGGGTATCCGAGGGCTGATGCTGTCCAACGCCATGCACCTTTCTTCGTGGACGAATCAGACCGTTTCGCTGCCTATTGACGAAGAACTGTTCTTGAAGCTGCTGAATGAAAAACGCAGGACATCCCGCCACAAGGACGAAGTGGATGCTGCCATCGACGTTTCCGGCAGCTTTGGAAGCACGAGAAAGTAATACTAATTCTCATCTAAACCATGACATTCGCACAGCATCTTTTCCGCCCCCGGCTTTGCTTCGTTCCGCTCGCGCGTACCTCCAGTACGCCTCGCTTCACTCAGCTTTGCCAGAACGAAAAATCTGCTATGCTCGATGCCATGTTTTAGAATCGAATTAGTATAACCTATTCCAAGGAGGAAATCAGCGTGGAGAAGATTCGCCTCGGTATTATCGGCATTGGCAACATGGGCTCGGAGCACTGCCGGCTCATCCTGTCCGGGCAAACGCCGGAAATTGCGCTGACCTGCGTTGCTGATCCGCGCCAAGACCGCCGTGACTGGGCGCAGCAGACGCTCCCCGCCGGAACGGGCATCTATGCCGACGGCATGTCGCTCATCCGCGCCCATGCGTGCGACGCCGTGCTGATTGCCACGCCGCACGAGCTGCATCCGCCGCTTGCGGAGGCGGCACTCCGGGCAGGACTGCATGTCCTGAGCGAGAAGCCCGCGGGTGTTTACACGGCGCAGCTGCACCCGGTTATCGCCGCCGCACAAGAGACGGGCAGGACGTATGCGCTCATGTTCAACCAGCGCACGAACTGCGTCTACCGCCGCCTGAAAGCGCTGCTGGATTCCGGCGAGTTAGGCGCGCTGAAGCGTGTGACGTGGGTGGTGACGGATTGGTATCGTTCACAGGCGTATTACGATTCCGGGGCTTGGCGCGCAACGTGGACGGGCGAGGGCGGCGGCGTGCTGCTCAACCAATGCCCGCATCAGCTGGATTTGCTGCAATGGCTCTGCGGACTGCCGACAACGGTGCGCGCGTTCTGCCACGAGGGCAAATGGCACGACATTGAGGTGGAGGACGACGTGACCGCCTATCTGGAATTTCCGGGCGGCGCGACGGGCGTTTTTATCGCCTCTACCGGGGAACTGCCCGGCACGAATCGGCTGGAAATCGCCTGTGACCGCGGCAAAGTCGTCTGCGAAAACGGGCAGCTGACGCTATGGCGCTTGCCGCAGAGCGAATCCGCCTATTACCGCCGAAGCGCATCCGCATACCCCCATGCTGAGGTGCAGGTGGAGATTTTGCCGCTGGACGGGGAGAATCCGCAGCACGTCGGTGTGCTGAACGCTTTTGCGGCGCATATCCTGCATGGCACGCCGCTGGTGGCGGACGGCGCGGAGGGTATCCGCGCGCTGATGCTGTCCAACGCCATGCACCTTTCCTCGTGGACAGGCAAGCCCGTGCACCTGCCGATTGACGAGGGCGAATTTGTGCGGCTTCTGGCGGAAAAACGCCTGCATTCAAGGAAAAAGCAGGTGAAAGAGGTCACTTTCGCGACGGATCACAGCGGGACGGGAAGAGCGGAAGGCTGATAGAGGATAGGCGACACCGCACAACTCGGCGGCACGTTGGACGCGAATTTTCTCCGGGCAGGCACATACGCCTGCCCGTTTTTTGCGTCGTTCCTATTTCGAAAACCTTGCTGAATTGCTTGAAAAAATGGAAATAAAGGTGTATAATGAAAGCAGAATGATGTTCTCCGGTGAACGGCGCGCTGCTTGAAAGAGAAGGTCTGACATCGGACGATAAAAAGGAGGAACTATCATGGCAGTGAATTTGAAGAAGGGTCAGAAGGTTGATTTGACGAAGGGCAATCCCGGCTTGAGCAAAATCATGGTCGGCTTGGGCTGGGACGTGAACCGCTACGACGGCGGACATGACTTTGACTTGGATGCCTCTGCATTTCTGCTGGGCGCGAATGGCAAGGTTGCGAACGATTCGAACTTCGTGTTTTACAGCAACCCGGCTGATCCATCCGGCGCGGTGCGGTACGGCGGCGACAACAGAACCGGCGCTGGGGAGGGCGATGACGAGACGATTTTCGTTGACCTCGCCACTGTTCCGGCGAACGTGGAGAAGATTGACTTCACCGTGACCATCTACGACGCCGCCGAGCGCCGCCAGAACTTCGGACAGGTCAGCAATGCGTACGTCCGCGTTGTGGATGAATCCACGGGTATGGAGCTGATTCGCTACGATTTGGAGGAGGATTTCTCCATTGAAACGGCGATTGTTGTTGCGGAAATCTACCGCCACAACGGTGAATGGAAGTTCAACGCCATCGGCAGCGGTTTCCAGGGCGGACTTGAAGCCCTCTGCATCAACTTTGGCGTGAATGTATAACGGTGCGGAAATAGCCTGACAGAGGAAGAGACGTATCCCGTTTCCTCCTCTTTTTTTCAAAATACAGCGCGTCTGCGGAGGAAAATAGGAGCATGAAGAACAGCAAACGCCTTCGGATTAGTTACAACGCCCCCGCTATCTTGTCCTTTGTCCTGATTTGCTTTGCGGTGCAGCTGCTGAATGTCCTGACAAAAGGGGCAAGCAATCGGGCTGTGTTCAGCGTCTATCGTTCCTCGTTTCTTGATCCGCTGGCGTATCTGCGCTGCGTCTGCCACGTCTTTGGCCACGCAAACTGGAATCACCTGATGGGCAACATGATGTATATCCTGATTCTGGGGCCGATGCTGGAGGAAAAGTACGGCACGTCCAACATGGTGTTCATCATGCTGGTGACGGCACTGGCGACGGGGCTTGCGAACCTGATTTTCTTCCCGAACATTCGCCTGCTGGGGGCGAGCGGCATCGTGTTCGCGATGATTCTGCTCTCATCCATTACCATCACGGAGGAGCATACGATTCCGCTTTCGTTCATTCTTGTTGCCGCGATTTACATCGGGCAGCAGGCGTATCAAGGGCTTTTCACGGCGGATAACATCTCGCAGATGGCGCATATCGTGGGCGGCATGATCGGCTCGGTGCTGGGATTTGTGATGAACAAGTATAAAATGAGCCGCTATGAACGAGGCAGCCATGGCTAACAGAATCAACGCAAGCAATCTTTCTGATTTGCTCCTTCCCATGCGCCAAAGAGGAAATGCGCCGGGGGTATACTTTGTGCGCCTGTGCCAATGGAGCCCGGAAATCAAGGATTTTCTCTGGCGCTACCACGAAGCGGCGCGCGCAAAGGGCGTTATCATTGAGGGGCAAATCGGCAATCCGGATGAGCGGCAGCTGAGTTACCTGACGGAAATGCTGGGCAGTGCGTTTGAACCGAATCCGGCGTTCATTACCCAAGCGCTGCAGAAGTGGATGCCGCGCATGAGTCAGGCAAATCGCGTTTCGTTTGCCGAAGCAATGTGCGACCAGATGGATGAATTGAAGCGGAAGGGAAAAACGGACAGCATCATCCGGAACATCTACATGAAGGTGATGTGCTGGCTGTACTACAAATTCGAGCGCCTGATGCCCTTTCTGGGCGACGACAATCCGCCCCGTATTCTCTACGAATGCAATGCGGTTACGGCGCATGAGCTGATTCTCCTGCGCATTTTGTCGATGATGGGGACGGACATACTGCTGCTGGAGCCGCAGGGCGACGCGGCGTACTTGAAACAGGATGCAGCCTCGGCATGGTCGCAGCTGCTGATTGTGCAGGGGATGCCCTTCGCGAAGGATTTCACACTCAAGCAGTTCCGCAAGGAAATGGCGGCAGCAGCGGCGGGAAATATGCGCCCGCCGTCGCAGCCTGCGCCGCGCCCGGTGGCATCCGCGCAGCCG